>Ga0315336_1001106_pt1 | contig 58109 bp, 46 predicted proteins | sample ASW5metaG_FD_204512 | JGI IMG/M metagenome (GOLD analysis project Ga0315336, IMG submission 204512) | Ammonia-oxidizing marine archaeal communities from Monterey Bay, California, United States - ASW #5 | ecosystem: Environmental > Aquatic > Marine > Intertidal zone | place: USA: California...
AGCAATATGACCATAGTGATTTTACACAATTCTATTCTCGGGAACGGAGCAACACGATCAATTTTCCGGAGGCATTGCGACTTAAACGACAGGAATACGCCGATACGATTAAGCCTCGTTTCGATGTCACCAAATACGATGCACCACCGAAAGCCACCCAGGATGAACATGGTCCGGGCCGGGTTCAGGACCATTTCAAAAAGGAAATCGACCAACCGGTATTGGATTTCGTAGAAAAGTTGGGTGGGACGCTGGGTAAGAACGATTGGCATACGTTCGACTTGTGGCCGTACTTCCAGCATTATCGAGTCGAGGAAATCAAAGAGGGGTATTACGATCGGTTCGAGGCGTTACAGGGAGTCAGTAATACTTATTATGTGGGCGGTCTCATGAATTTCGAACTGGTCAATCACATCATGGAATATTCGAAACACATCGTGGGTACCCATTTCCCCGAAATCCGGGATTGATCAGGATATATTGGAATCCCAAATTCGCGCGGAACCATCCCGGGAGCACGTCAGGATGTATCGGCCGTTCGGACTCCATGACGCGTGAGTCAGGGGAGAAGGTGATGGGAGCGTCACATATTCCCGGCCGTCCATTCCCCAGATTTTGCCCATTTCCGGATCGGAGGTGAGAATGCGTCGGCTGTCCGGGCTGAATATGCCGTTGAGCATGCCGCCTCGATGACCCGAAAGGACTGCTGTTCGTGTGCCGGTGCCCGCATCCCATAACATTACAGACCCGTCGACCGAGGTCGTCAGAATCTGTTCTCCGTCGCAAGAAAAGCACGCGGTCTTTACGAGGCCGCCGTGGCCTTTTAGCGTCGCTATTCTTTCGCCAGTCGTACCATTCCAGACAATCGCAGTTCGGTCCAAAGATGACGTTACGACGACGGACGCATCAACGTTAAACGCAGCCGTCGTGATACCGCCTTTATGTTTGGACAGTGTGCACCTATTTTCACCGGTGGACGCGTCCCAAATAATGGCTTCTCCCGACATGGACGCGGTAAGGACGCGGCTACTGTCGTTGCTGAATGCTTGAGTCGTAAGCGTTTCCTCATGTCCCTTCAACGTGCAACGGAGATCGCCGGAAGGGAGATCCCATATTTCATGATTCACGCCGTTGTCTCGCGTCAAGAAATAGGAGCCATCGGGGCTTATCTGCTTTCCGAGAATGGCGGCGAACGTCATATTGTACTCGCTGCGCGGTCCGCCGAAGAAGGACGCTTTACGTTCGGTCGGTCTTCCATCGATTCTGACAATTTGCTCGAAGGTGTCGGCGTCCCATAAGACTCGCGTCAAGTCCCAGGACCCCGTGGCGATCGTGTATCCGTTTTCTGAATATTCGGCGAAGCTCAATTCCGAGGGGTGGCCTTCAAGGACCGCAATACATTCTCCAGATTTGATATCCCAGACCCTCGCTGTCTTGTCGTATGAGCCCGTGACCACTCGCTTGGAGTCGGGGCTGAACGAACCGTAATACACGATGTCTTCGTGACCCTCCAGCATGCCGGTTTCTTTTACTGAGGATTTTGGTCGAGGGGTCCAAATGTGAATGGATCCATCGATGGCCCCGGCGGCGATGCGCTTTCCTTCTGGCTCAAAACCCACCGAAAGCAGGAGTTTGTTTTCGTCGCCGACTTGACTGAGTTCTTTCCCCGTCTCGATATCCCAGATCGCGGCACCCCCCGTGGCTTTGGGTGCTACGAGGGCGGTCCCATCGGGACTGAATGCTGCAAAGTCTTTCTTTTTAGAGCGGCCCATTTGCGTGGATATTACGTTCCCCTTGGAAATGTCCCAGACAATAGAATGCCCATCCAAATAGGAGACAGCGGCGAGGTTTTGGTCAGCATTGATCTGTGCCCAAACGATATCGTTAGCTTCGGGGCAGATTGATTCCGAAGTCATTGCTCCGGTTTTGCGATTCCAAACACGGGAAGTACCATCAAGCGATATCGTGCACAATTCGGAACCGTCATCAGAAAAATGGGCGTCGGTAACGGCGTTCTTGTGACCTTTCAATGTGGTCACCATATCGCTCGTTTCGACATCCCATATGCGGGCGGTCAAATCTTCAGAAGCAGTGACCACGAATTTTCCATTGGGACTGAATCGGGCTTCGCAGACTGGTTCGCCGTGGCCGACGAGTTCAGTGATTTTTTTCCCCGTAACGGTATTCCAAATGATGGCACGTTTGTGGTAGGTCTTACTTGTGACGACCAATTTGGCGTCGGGGCTGAACCGGGCGCTTTGGATGTAATCGGCGGTATCCGAAAATCGAATCACGCGTTGCCCTGATCCGACATTCCATACCGCGGCCGTGCCATCGGCGGATGCCGTGAGGATGTGTTCACTATCCGTGTCGAAGGTTATTCCACTGACATAGGATTCATGGGCATCCTGGTTGAGTTCTTCGTAGCCGAACGCGTCGTCCCAAACTTCGTTTGAGTTCGTCGAGGGGTCTTCACCTTGGGGTGCATGATCTGCTTGCACACTGAAACGGTGATGCGTCTGAGTGTTGAGGTAACCCCATTCCCAATTTCGTAAAATTTCCGGCGCTTCCTGAAGTGCTTTCTGGGTCAGATCCAAACGGTTTTCAGAGAGACGGTTCGCAGCCAACTGGATGCTCGCGTGGTACAGTGTTTTTTCCGCGTCAATCAATGCAAGCGCGGTCTCCTGTCTGGATGTGTCCGCTTCGTGACGTGCAGTTTCGGCCTGGGCTCTGGCGATCCTTTCGCGATCTCGCGATTCAACCAGTTCGCGGTTCGTTTCGGTTAATTTTCGGTTCGATGCTCGGAGTGCCGCGTCCGCTTGCAGTATATTGTGGAATTTTTCTAAGTCTTCGGCGAGTTCTAATACCGTCTGGTACCGTTCCGTCACATCTTTTTCGAGGGCTCGTTTACAAATGTCGACCAATTCCGGCGGGACGCTGGGATCCCCAATTCGTACGTCCGGCATCGGGTCAGAAGAGCACAATTGTTCAAATGTTTCTTGGTCGCTTTCGGTTTGGTAAGGACTGTCCCCCGTAAGGATTTCAAACAATACGATGCCCAACGCGAAAACATCGATTCTTCCATCGATGATATCGACCTCCCCTTTTGCCTGTTCAGGTGCCATGTAGGAAGGTGTTCCAATGATCGTTCCGTATTCCGTGTTGGCCTTGGAGGAGATTTTCGAATCCGGATTTGGAGTGGCCTCGGGAGGTCGTTCGACAACCTGCTCATCATCAGAAATCGATTTAGCCAGACCCCAGTCCAAGAGAACGGTTTCGTCGAATTGGCCCAGCATAATGTTGTCAGGTTTTATATCCCGATGAATGATACCCCTGCTGTGGGAATAGGCCATCGCCTGACAGATGTGCAGGTAACGCGGGAGAAGTCCGATGCGGTCGTCGAGCGTATTCGCTTCCATGATCGCCTTTTTCAGTGTGTGTCCCTGAACGAACTTCATTGTGTAGTACATCGTGCCATCGGTTCGGCGACCTTGTTCGTAAATAGGTACGATAGACGGGTGTTCCAATTGCGCCGTGATACGTGCTTCTTCCAGAAACCGAATCGCTCCCGGTGAATTGGTCGGGGTCTCTTGCTTCACTTCGTGGTTATCCGAGATGCCCAGTGCCTGGGGCAGTAATTCCTTTAGTGCCACGTGTCGTCCGAAGTGGTCATCGTGGACCAATACGATGCGGCCCATTCCGCCGCGAGCTTGTTCGCTTTCAAGGCTGTATCGGCCCGGAATTTCGGCCATCCCCGGATTGTATTGATGATCGCCCGTCAATATGTTTGATGTGTCGGGTTTGGTGGGTCTGCCTTTCAGGTCGACGGGTGTCGTAATGGCATCGTGAAACGAAGCTTGTAATTGTTGTTCTCCGCCGAAGGCCGTCAAAGTTTTCGTGGCGTCGCCGCCGTGGGCCGAAATAGCCTCTTTGACCAGTCGTTCGATCAAGTCGTGGTCTTCCGAAGTGAGTAGTTTCGCCTTCACGAGACGTTTTGGGAGCGGGGTATCCGGTGAAGTCGCCCAAGCCGCCGCTTCCTGAACCAATTGGTCAGACGTTACTTTGCCGAGTTGGACACAAAGCACTCCGAATAATAAATTGTAATCTCGGCTCATGGTCTATCTCTTGATTGTCCAGCCTACAACGCTCAGTCCTGACACGACTTACGCTTTTTCGACACGGGTTATCCATCATACGGTTTCTCATCGCCTTTTGGCAACGATCCATATTTCGCGGGTTTCATCGGCAGTTAAAAGATGTATGGTCTTCCGTCGGTGTGGTATCGTGGTCATTAAAAAATAGCACCTTCAGAGGGAGATTGACGATGAGTTCCATAGAGAAAAAAGATATGAATAGACGTGATTTTATGAAGACCAGTGCTACGGCTGCAGCGGCTACCGGCGCCGTGGCTATGGGCGCAGGGGAAGCTTCGGCGAAAACTACCGATGACTTGGATCACCGCAACGAACAAACCGACAAAATGACCTACAAACAGTTGGGTAAGACCAAATTCATGTCGAGTCGTTTGGTGTTTGGCGGTGGCGGCGCATTGATTGCCGGAAAAGGTGTTCGTTTATTGGAACGATCTTTCCAAGCGGGAATCAATAACTACGACTTGGGTACCAACGTGTACTACAAAGGCGCTGAAAGAAGCTTTTCCGAATTCTGCAAACGTCACCGGGACGATATCTGGGTGACTTCCAAAGCCATGGTTCGTGCGGACATTACGTTCCGCGGAGCCGACAAGCCGACTTCAGCGGGCGAAGCAGCCAAGTATGCGACATTCTGGTTGGAGAAACTGGATGCCAGTTTGAAAGACCTCGGAACGGATTATGTGGACGCGTATTTTCTGATGGGTGTTGATAACCCCGAGATTGTGAAAAGCGAAGAAATGGGGAACGCGTTTCTTCGAGCCAAAGACGCTGGAAAAGTTGGCTATTTTGGAATCAGCACCCACGCCAATGCGGAAGCTTGTTTGGAAGCAGCGACCGACACGGGTTGGTACTCCCTTGCTCAAATCGCGATCGCGCCGAGCGGATGGTTTAATCTGGCGGACGCGTTTACCGCGAAGGGTGAAGGCAAGGGATTGCCCGCTGTCGCTCCGGTATTGGATCGCGCCAGAGATGCGGGAATCGGGCTGATCGCGATGAAGGTGGCTTTGGGTATGGCCGCGGCTCCATGGTCGGGTAGAACGGACAAGGACGAAACCAGTCCGAAACTACATATCTATGACAAGTTCTTTAACGCACCATTGACGGCCGCTCCGATGACGCCTTTCCAGCGTGCGTATGCTCACATGCTGACGAATGGTTTGGATGCGGTGAATTCCGACATGCAGAACTTCAAACATTTTGAAGAAAATATCGTGGCGGTCAATTCAGCCGAAAAATATCACGCATAGTTAGACATTCAAGAACGAATCCGCTGGTTGAAGGGTCACTTTCATTCAGCGGATTTTTTTATCCAGTCGACGGAAAATGTTTTGTGTTTAATCGCGGCCCCATTTGTCTTGAACGAGTAGGTGGCGTGTAGCGTTCCGTCTGAAGCTTGAATGAGCGTGGGGTAGGAATAGGAACCCTCTCGCGGTTTGGATTTGTCTAGGTAGCGTTTCCAGGGCCAGGTCTTGCCCTCGTCTTCGGAGAGCGCGATTACGAGTTGGTGACGGCCCGATTCCGTATCATTGTAGAGCAATGCCCAATGGCCGTTATCGAGCGTGGTAATGGCTAGACTACTACCGGGGTTCGGAAGTTCCGTGTCGAGAGCAGGAGACCATGACGAACCCGAATCTGTCGATGTAGCCTTCATCGCCCGGGATGGGTCGGCACCGCTGTCCCGACAATAGGCGACAATATCTCCGTTCTCTTTCAAGGCCAACGTGGGCTGAATGGGGCCGAGCCCTACCATCGGTTTGCTGGGAGACCATGTTTCGCCGTTGTCGTCGGAATAGGCCGTCATCGAGACGTTGTATCCGTCGGAATAGAGGGGGAGCAGAATTCGTCCATTCTCCAGCGTCACGGGTTTTGTACGCGTCATCCAACCCGCTTGACGTTTGACCGGATCGCCGGCGGCATCGATGAGCATCCGCGAATAGGGGAGGGCGTATTCGGCCCACATGGATTCAGAATGCTTCAGCTTTTTGAATCCGGCGCGAAGGTCTTCCTGAAACGTTTCACCGGGTTTGAGAATGATGATGTCCTGCCATTCCCAGTTGGGTGCGCCTTCATCGGTGTAGTCGGCTGTGCGGCGGTATTTGAGAATCGAGCGTTCCCATCGATTGTTTTGGACCACCATCCAGAAGAGCCATAGTCGTTCTTGGTTGTCGAGGAATAAAACCGGATTGCAGTCGGGAATATCCGGCGTGTCGGCCATCGTGAATACCGGACCCCAGGATTTGGAGCCTTTCCTGAGTCGAGCACCTTGCACTTTCACGTCATCGGCTGACCGCTCGCCCGAGCCGTGGAACCAGCAGGCCAGAAAATCGCCATTTGGAAGCTCGACGATGCTGCTGCTGTGCACGTGCTTATCCTGGAGGGAAAAAATTAGACGTTCCTCCATTGCCAACGTGACTGGGGAGATCAAAAGAATGGAGAGTATCGTAAAAATAGCGGAGCGGTTCATGAAAAAGTCCTTCTAATAGATTTCGAAAATCGATCCTACCACAGGGCTATATCGCGTCCGTAGTCTCGTTGTCTGATTCTGATATGGCATCACCCAGTTGAGTACGCAACGTATTCAAATCTTGTTGAAGCGCATTTTTGAATAGGATCGAGTCACTGCTTCGGATGAACATGTTGACACCCATATCGGCCCATTGTTTCATGTGGTCCAATTCTGCGAAATAGTGAATGCCTACCCCGATACCGGCGCCTCGTCCCGCGTCGGCGATTCGTTGAATCGCATCGACAAAATCTTCGTGCATATAGTCTTCCGGGCAATTCAGGCTGATGGACAGGTCGTGAGGACCTATGAGGAATGCGTCGAGGTCTTTGACTTCCGCCAGGGAATCGATATTGTCTAGGGCGGCTTTACTTTCGATATTTATGATGCAGGAATTGTGTTTGTTGTAGTTTTTGATGTAGCTTCGCGTAGGATCGTCCAAATATTCCCCTGTGAAAATGACACGTTCCAGCTGTTGACCTTTTACGGGCCGGTATTTCACTGCGCCGCGCAGGGCGAGTGCGTCGCCGGTTGTTTCGATGTACGGCGCGACGATGCCTTTTGCACCGTTATCGATGGTGCGGGTTGCCAATGCCGGATCGCAGGACGGAATGCGCACGACGGGCGGTAAGCCCAGTGCACCGTAGGTTTGGCACATCCATGCCACCTGCGATGTGTCCAACGGGATATGCTCAGTGTCAATAAATACGAAGTCAGCGCCGGCATGCTTTACCATTCGCGGGAACTGAGGGGAAGGTGACGTGATGCAGGTGCCGTAGACGCGGTCACCGTTGTGAAGTGCGTTTTTGAATTCTTCGCCGGTCATTTAGTCATCCGATGGCTCAGGGCCGATCGCATCCACTTTAAACACAGCGTGCATGATGGTGGTACGATTGTTTGTTGTATAAATCACATGAAGTTTTTCATCTTTGGTTTGGATTAGGTAGGGGTAAGCGTAGGTGTTGTCGCCGCCGCCGATATCGCGGTGGATGTTGAATGTTTTTCCGTCGTCTTTGGACATCGATACTCGCAGGGGTGTTCGGTCATTGTCGCTGGGATTGTAGACGAGCACGATGTCGCCATTTTTCAGTCGGATGACGTCGACGGCGGAATTGGGGTTTTTGAGGTCGGTCTCTACGGCGTCACTCCAGGTAAAACCTCCATCTCGAGATTCTGATTTTTGGATGAAGCCTTTTTCGTTCGGGCCATACCCACCACCGCGCCGCATGAAGCAGATCAAATGTTTGTCGGTGATTTGAACGACCTGCGGTTGGAGATTTCCCGTTGGGGATTTTATTTTGTTCGTGGGTGCCCACGTTTTGAATGCTTTCGAGTAACGCAGGAAAAAACTAGACGTGGACGTGTCCAACTCTTCGCGGTCGCTGCCTTTTTCGTCGTACATGGGCAACAGGAAATCCCCGTTTTTGAGTGCAATCGGTTTGCCGCGAACCATGCTGCCCTGTTCGAATGCGACCATAAATGAATCGGACCAGCTGAGGCCGCCGTTCTTGGATATTTTCCCCTTCACACGAGCTTCCGACCAGCTGGGACCGTATTGTGTGTTATAAAAGAGCCAGAGGATGCCATCCGGTGCCTGCCATACGACGGGATTTCCGTCGCCTCGCATGGGTGTATCGGCGATGATTTCGGGGCGCATCCATTGGTTCGGGGATCCGGCAATTCTTGAACCGTATACGGCTGTGCCTTGATCGTATTCTCCAGCGCCACCGTAATAGGCGATGTACAGGTCCCCGTTGGATAATTCCGTGATCGCAGCAGGATGTTTATACACACCCGGATGTTCCGTTCCGAAAACCCGATAGGTGTCGATGTTGCGATCCAAATTTGCGGCCATCGCCGATGGGGCAAATATTAAGAGAGTAATTAGGATGGTTTTCACGAATGGTCCTCTGCAAGTTGTCGGTCTCGGTCTTCCTCTGAATTGTCGAGCATACCAAAACCTTTCGTCAGTGCCAAGAGCGTCAGGCCTGCAGCGCAGACGAAAAAGATAATACCGTTCAGCGTACGGCCGGTCCACTCTTGCCAAGGCCAGGGGAAATCGAAGAAAGCCCAATTCAGATAGAAAATAACCCACACACTGAACAGCAGGCCTACTTTCGCCAGTAAGCGACTTTTATCAATCGAATCGGGTTTCGATAAGAACCAGACCGCTAGTCCTAACGAGATCCCCATGGGAAGCACGAAGTATACGAACCATCCCGCTGCCGTTCCGATTTCCATCCCGAAGTACGGTGGGACGGTATCAGCCCGAACCACCAATTGACGGACAGTTTTTCCGGCGATGGGCATGAGTAGTATCGGGAATACGACCAAGTAGGGCCAGACTCGCCCGGCGGTTAATGCGACAATCGGAATAATGGCCATGAAGAGGCCGACGTCGTAAATCATGTCGACAAAATCGTATGCTTTGAATTCGACCGCAGCCAGCATCGGGAGATGAATGGCCAACGCTAAGATACCCCAGCTGGGATGAATAGATTCCGCTTGTTCCGCTGGGAGGGGATTAATTCTCTTTCGGTTTAGCCATAGACCCAGTCCGATCACGCCGCCCATGATCATGCCGAATGTGGTTTCCATCATGTTCCACCAATTGATTTTGGTCCACCATTCTGTCGACGGAAAAATATTAACGGCGAAGGTTTCAGAAAGAAATCCGGGGTTCCAGGCATTGTGTGCCTGAATCGATTGACCAATGGGGAATCCGAGAGCGCCTCCCAGTATTCCGAAGAAGGCCATATTGCGGGCAAGAAGATCCTTTCGACGAAACCACACATATCCGATAACGATCACCAGTGCTAACCACAATCCGCCCCAGGATTCACGACGTGGTTTCACGTCGCCGTCAGGTTCCCAACGCCAATCGTCGGAGAAGTAGAGGAATGGTAATTCTTTCTCAGCGGGGTTAAACGGATGATTCAAGAGCCGAACGCCGACGAAGTAAGCGACCACACAACCGAGCATCAGCGCCAACATTTCCAATGGTTTGTATTTCACGCCGCCCAAACCGATACCCAGAAACAAAGCGCCAAATCCGATCCACGCGGCACCCTTGATGCCGAGGCCGAGCATGCCCCACCAATAGGCTCCGTTGTGGCCGATCAACGGACCATCATGGGTGAGGCCAACCGTCTGGCCGTAGGTCATGTTTCCGCCGATGCCGATGGCGACTGTCATAAACGCGACGGCACGGGCTGTTGAAATCGCCGAAGCGTTTCGACAAAAAAGGAAAACCATGGTGAAACCCACGAGCAGACCGGCCATCATTGCTCCGGTCTCATGTCCGTATTGACCACGAACTCCCCAGGCCAGTCCGCCGGCCATGGCGCCGAAGAGTATGGGCTGCCAGATAGGTACTTTGCTTTCAATGTCTACGGTTGTCTCGGTCATATCGGCTCCAGAATTCGACGGTCAGTGTACCAAATCGATCGACCCACAAAAAGCGTGGATTGAAAACGATACTTTGGTACTATGTTTTGGACGAAATCATGGAAAGGATATTCTACCTATGCGCACGATATTATCGGTTTTACTTCTCTTTGGCCTGACTGTACAGGCAGAACGCCCGAACATTATTCTCATCATGGTGGACGATATGGGTATTGAAGGGTTGAGCAGTTACGGCAGCGCCGACTATCAGACGCCGCGACTTGACCAGATGGCGAAAGAGGGCATGCGGTACACGCAATGTTTTTCCCAGCCGGTGTGCACACCTTCTCGAGTTCAAATCATGACCGGGCGATACAACAATAGAAATTATGTCAACTTCGGGGTGTTGCCGCCGAAAGAGATTACTTTTGGGCACGTGATGAAAGATGCGGGATACAAAACGGCCGTGGTGGGTAAATGGCAGTTGTACGGTCACGACACAGCCAATTACAAAGCAGGTGGTACCGGAAGCCTTCCTCAACAGGCAGGTTTTGATGAATCGTTGTTGTGGCAGATCAAAGAACGAAAGAACAAGGGAGAGCGTTTCGCGGACCCGCTGTTGGTGCGTAATGGAGAGCCAGCTGAATCTCATAAAGGGAAATACGGGCCCGATTTGTTCATGGGGTTCATCGACGAGTTCATGACCAAAAATCGAAAAGATCCGTTTTTCCTCTATTTCCCGATGGCGCTGGTCCACAATCCCTTCGTGCCGACGCCGGACTCCGAAGAATGGGAAACAGGTGATCGATATGGCAAGAACAACAAACATTTCAAGGATATGGTCGAGTATATGGATAAAATTGTCGGTCAAATCCAGGACAAAGTCAACGGGCTGGATCTGGCGCAGAAGACGGTCATTATTTTTACCAGCGATAACGGGACCAACAAAGCCATCACAACCAAGATGAAAGATGGTAGGACGATTGTCGGAATGAAGGGCGAAACGACCTTGGCGGGAACTCATGTGCCGCTGATTGTATGGGGACCGGGCCGAATCAAGGAAGGGAAGGTAAAGAAAAACCTAATCGACTTTTCGGATTTTTTACCGACCATTGCCGAACTCGGTGAAGCTACCCTTCCGGATGACCGAGCCATTGACGGAATTAGTTTCGCGCCCCAGTTATTGGGCAATTCCAGCAAAATTCGGAAGTGGGTGTATTGCGATTACGCACCTCGATGGGGGAAATTGAAACCATCGCGCCATGTCCAGAATACTCGCTGGAAATTGTATGGTGACGGACGTTTTTACGATCTACAAAATGACCCGTTGGAAACCAATAGCATTAAGGTTGAAGAAGATTCCGACCTTCAAGTGATTGTAACAAGGTTTGAAGAAGTCTTAGAACGGTTTGGGAAGAAGTAATATGAAATTATACATCCGACAGTTCGCTATTTTAACGTCGATTTTTATGACGGTGCTTTTGAACGTTTCGATTACGGCCGATGGCGCCGAATATCCATCTTTCGCAACGGGGATCAAAATCGGCGAAGTCTCAGATACCGAAGCTATCGTATGGGTCCGGCTTACGGCAACTGATCGGCGCATGGGATCCGATCGCCCGTGGCCAAAAATGTCTTATTGGAACCCGGCGACAAAAGAGTGGGAAGTCGGTCCACAACGCAAACGGGAAAAAACACCGAAGGTAGATTTCATCGAAGGCTCAACGATTCATACGATTGAAGGAGCCGTGCAAGGTAAAGCTGGTCAGGCGCGTTTGAGGTTCCAGCCGGAGAACTCAAACGAATGGCAAACAACTGGGTGGCACGATGTTGATCCGGCAGCCGATTTCACTCATCAATTTCGTTTGGAACGACTCGAACCGGGCACCATCTATAACGTCGTTGCTGAATCCAAAAATCAGTCCCAATTCACCGGCAGTTTTCGAACGGCAGTGGCTTCGGGTACCGTGGATGATGTGACCTTCATGGTTTCCACCGGCCAAGCGTATATCGATATAGATTTGCCGGATGAGGGGTACAAAATTTATCCGAGTATGTTGAAAAAGAAACCGGACTTTTTCGTGCACACGGGCGACATTTTGTATTACGACGATTATGCGAAGACGAAGGAACTGGCGTGGTGGCATTGGCAACGGATGTATAGTTTGCCGACCAATGTCGAGTTTCATCGGCAGGTACCAAGCTATTTTATTAAGGACGATCACGATACATGGATGAACGATTCCTGGCCCGGTCAGGAATCGCCGTATATGGGGCTCTTTACTCAGGAAGAAGGCATTGAAATCTTCAAACAGCAGGTGCCAATGGGAGACAAGACCTACCGGACATTTCGTTGGGGAAAAGATTTGCAGGTATGGCTCGTGGAAGGGCGCGATTACCGGAGCCCAAATCCCATGCCCGATGGTCCCGACAAGACGATCTGGGGAAAAGAACAGATCGAGTGGTTCAAACGTACGGTCAAGGAATCGGATGCTTCGTTTCGAGTGTTGATCAGTCCGACGCCGGTCGTTGGGCCGGACCGTCCTAATAAGCGGGACAATCATTCCAACAAAGTGTTCGCCCATGAAGGAAATATGCTGCGGGATTTTCTGAGCGAGCAGAAGAACATGGTGGTCGTGTGTGGTGACCGGCATTGGCAGTACATTTCCAAGGATCCGAAGACCGGACTAAAAGAATACTCTTGCGGGCCCGCGAGCGATTCGCATGCCGGTGGATGGAAGCAGAGCGATACACGGGAGATGCACGAATATCTGAACGTTACCGGTGGTTTTATGGCTGTCACTACAACTCGGGAGAACAACGTGCCCGTCCTGATAACCCGACACTATAACGTGGATGGGGATCTATTGAACGAAGATCGGTTCACGGGAAACTAACCGCTCCGGAAATTTCATTATTCCGTGTCGTAGAATCCAGTCCAGATGGCTATCAACACCACCACTGCCAACACGATTCGGTACACACCGAACGCTGTGAACGTGTGGTTCTGAATAAATTTCATGAGGCCGGCGACCGATCCGTATGCAACGAGAAACGATACGACTGAGCCGATGGCCAAAAGTCCCCATTGCTCTGAGTGAATGGTCGCACCGGATGTCAAAATGGTATAGCCGGTTGCTGCGCACATGGTCGGTATGGCGAGGATGAACGAAAACCGCGCAGCCAAAGGGCGGCTGGTACCGAGCAACATCGCTCCAATGATGGTCGCAGCGGAACGTGAGGTTCCCGGGACCATGGCCAGACATTGAAACAGGCCAATGAGGAACACAGTTTTGAACGGCAATTCAACGGACGTATTAAATTTGGGTTCCTTCATCGCTTTTTCAAGTACGATGAGCGCGATGCCCCCTACAAACAGCGCGCAGGCGACGGGAAATGGCGCAAAGAGTTTTTCCTGAATCAAGTCGCCGAAGAGATATCCCAGTCCAAGGGCTGGTACGACGGCTACCATGACTCGCAGCCACAGTTGTTTCACTTCTTCGTTCGAATACTCGTTTTTGGGTCCCGGGAAGATCGTATGCCGAAAATACACAACCACCGAGAGAATCGCAGGAAGTTGAATCATCACCATGAACGCGGCGTTAAAATCGGCGTCGTCGGATAATTTAATCCAATTTTCGACGAGGATTAAATGGCCCGTACTGCTGACCGGGAGGAATTCAGTTGCGCCTTCTACGATGGCCAACACGATGGCTTTGATAATGGATTCCAAGTGAACGCTTCCCCCGAAGATAACGCGATAGTTGGAAAAGATTGTAACAGATTAAGCGTCATTGCGCGAATGTGGGCGTCTTATGTTGCTTTGGAATGCGCCATAATTCGAGTGCCGTAGAACAGTGCCAGGAAATCATAGGTCGCATGCGTCACGACCGGTACGACAAGATTGTCGAAGTGATGTAGTTGGGTGCTGAGAGCCACGCTCATCAAAAATGCGAATACGAAATAGGACCTCGATACGCAATGCGCGAGGCCAAAGAGAATTGCTATCAGGAAAATGGTCCCGGTTGGCGAAACAAAGACCCCAATCCAGGGTTGAAGGAATCCTCTAAATAGGGCTTCCTCGCACACGCCGGCCATGATGGATACGACGAGAATGTCCAACACCGTTGCGTTCTTGAACATCGCAATGACCATGTCGAAGTCAGAACGAGTCTGATCCAAAGCTTTGATTGGGATCTTATGAAGTAAGAGGACTAGCGCGAGTAAAGGGATGCTACAAGCGATCCCGATCACCACCTGAATGGAGCCGTAGTTGAGATCCTCCCAGAAATGGATTCCTTGCCAACGTCCCAGAAAGACAGCAAAGCATACCAAACCGCCTTCCATCATGAGCGTGGTCAGGAGAAGTTGACGACGTGTCATCTCCAGGAGGTTCTGATTTGACGCGGTTTCTGTGTCAGCCATATGGGTCTCTTTAAAAAAATAGCCGTATGAACGGATCGTCCATACGGCTATTACAACATTTTAAGATATTTTATTCTACGTTGCCTTCAACATAAAACAGCATCAGAACGCCGTCATTGATGACATTGTCAGCCAATCCATCATAATTGATTTCGAAATCTTTGCGATCGATTGAAAATTCGGCTTCAGCGATTAAGCTATCATCACTTAATTCGACGAGTGCCGGGAAGGTTAAGTTCTTCGTAACGCCGTGTAATGTCAGATTGCCCGAAACGTTGAACTCTTCGCCCGACCCTTCAATGCTGGTGGCGAGAAATGTCGCTGTCGGATAGGTTTCGGCTTCAAAGAATTCTTTGCCGATGAGTTTAACGGTCAAGTCCTTGTCGTCGCTGAATGTCGATGCCATTTGGATCACGATTTTGATATAGGCCTTCGTGAAGTCTCCATCGGGAACGATGACGGTACCTTCGTATTCGGACCAACCGCCCGAATGAGGTCCTGTCTTCTTTGAACCGGTGAAATTGATATTGGAGGAACCGGTGTCGATGACGTATTTTGTGCCTTCCGGCTCTGCCATTTCGGCAGGTTCATTACCTTCCGTTGAAGGAGTATCCACTTCTACCGCATCATTTACGGTAGCTTTTGTTTTATCTTTCGTAGGGTCCTCAGCGCATCCAACGAACAAGACGGATACCAGAGCGACCGAAAGAATTCGAAACGTCGCTTTCATTACGCTTGGTCCTTTGCTTCTTTCGCGGCTTTGTCAGCTGCATCCTTGGCCTTCTTGGCATCTTCTTCAGCTTTTTTCTTCATGGATTCCTGCAAGTCTGGTCCTGCGACTTCATCGTAGCCGAAAGGATCCGGCGTTTCGAAGTCGAAGGCCATCAATTCCGGATCGATTTCGACGGTAGCACCCGTACGGATAGCTTCGTTTCCTTTATGCCCGCATATAGACGATACCAAGCCAGCCATCTGGTTGGATTTCGGAACACCGCCATTTTGGATGTGATCGGCGAAGGCTGCCCATTGATTGTGGTTGGCCATCCATACATCGTACTTTGTGCCTTCTTTATCATCCGTATAAACATCCAAGCGAATACCTTCATTCACGGCTTCACCCGGGATATACGACTTCGACGTTTTTGGAGCAACTACTGGAGCGGCGCCGGGTTTTCCAGCGGCTTTTGCGGCCTTCGCCGCGTCGCGTTTCGCTTTAGCGATTTTATAATCGATATGCCACTTTTCGGGGTAGAATTGACATCGTTGTTCACCGAGCAGTTCGAATGATCCATAATCCCCTTGAATCGATTCTGAGTAATGTTGTTGTGAGTTCGTGCAAATACTGGAATAGGTCATCCGTACTTTATAGGGTGAACCCAGACGTGTTTTGCGTTGCTTTCCGCTTCGCTGCATGGCCTTTTTGAATCCCTGCATACCGGGCTTCATATCCCATTCGTAAATCAAGGCCACGCTGTCTTCCGCGTCACGATTGTCTTTCCAATAGTCAAGACCGCCAAAGCCGGATACTTTCGCGGGAATGCCACCAAGGAACCAGGAAGCCACGTCCAGTTGGTGCGTGCCCAGCTCCGTCATAAGACCAGCCGACGTATCATTGAAAAGACGCCAGTTTACGTGGCGGTCCAAATCGGTAATGTATTTCTTTTCTTCTGCAGTCAGGATGTAATTTTTGGGTGGAGTCCGTCGCCATGATTCGTTGCGGTGCCATTGCGCCGTGATATGTGTAATTCGACCGATCAGGTCTTTTTGAGTAAGCCAAACGGCCTTGTTGTAGTAAGGATTGTAGCGGCGTTGATGTCCCACTTGAAGGAACTTACCCGTTTCGTGACACTTCTTGACGATGTCGCGACTTTCCTCAATCGTCATCGTCAACGTCTTCTCGCAGAACACGTACAGTCCAGCGTCGAGCGAGTCCATCACCATCTGATGGTGCAAGTAAAGAGGGGTGGCGATGAGTACCGCGTCCAGTTCCTCTTTCTCCAGCATTTCTCTGTAGTCGACGTATGTCGGTACGGCCGCTTTGCCTTGATCGGCGAGAACTTTCAACGCGTCGGTTTTGCTTTTGTTCCATACATCGCAAATGGCCACGATCTGTATCTTGTCATCATGAACGCGAAGTCCTTCACCCATATGGGCGATACGACCCTGTGCACCGGTGCCGATAATTCCGAGGCGTACTTTTTCATTTTGCGCATACGATTTCGCGCTGAATCCTGCTACAGCCGCGGTACCTGCCACAACCCCAGCGGATTTCATGAAGCTTCTTCTTGATACATTACTGTCCATTTCAATGTCCTTTGTCTGATTCGGTTCCGAAACTGCCGATGCGCACCGGTTTCGGTGCGCCATCTTCAGGGTACTCGACTATGATTGCCCGTATATCGGGATGTTTCTCAATATAATGTCTAACTTGGTCAACGCCCATCACATAGAAAGACGTACTCAATGCATCGGTCTCTAATCCGCTGGGTGCCACAATAGTTGCACTCAACATACCCCTCACCTGACGTCCGGTTCTCGGGTCCAGAATCTCGCAGGGCTTTCCATGGATTGCATCGGCCTCGTGGTGATAACACGCGGAAGTCGATAACGACTGATCACGTAAAAACACCGTATCCAGATTAGCCGTATCATTATACGGGTTGTGAATGCCGATTCTCCAGAACTCTTGGCCGGGTGGGGCGCCGAGGGCGAAAATGGAACTGTCCCCACCACTGATGAGGGCCGTTTTCACTCCAAAGGCCCGAAAAACCTCGGCGATCTCGTCGATGGCAAGCCCTTTTCCGATACCGCCGAAACTGACATTCATCCCCTCAGATTTGAATCGGATTGCATGTTTTTCGGTATCGAGTTGGACCTTTTTCATTCCCGTTTTTTCGAGGATGGCGGGGAGTTGTTCGGGGTCCGGGTTAGGTTTGTCCCAATACTTCAAGAGAGGTCCGACTGTGACATCGAAGGCACCATTTGTTTCGTTAAATAACTTGTACGAATGCTCGAATAGTTTCCACACATCCGGTGAAGCTGTTACCCATCGAGTCGAAGCAAGCGTGTTGATTTTCGATGTGTTACTGCTGGAAATCCAACTGCTGATATCTCGTTCCAGGCTATTCACTCGCGCGAAAGCTTCTTCCGAAATCGCATAGGCGCCTTCCCAGGAAAACACGTTGTTTTCGTCATAGATGGTAACGGTGAATTCGGTCCCCATGGCGCGATGTTTGAACACGTACGGACCGGCGCCTTCGACGTCCACGGGCATGTCGATTTCGAAACGGACCGCCTCTTGGGCGAAGGCGAAGGGAGCGGAGACGAGTAGGAGTATGTAAACGGGAATTCTGAACATGGATTTGCCTGTAAAAGTTCGATGTTCAGTATAGCATATTGGAAATATTTAGAAAGGCGATTTCCCCGACGGTTCGTAGTAGTACTTTTCCAAATCCCGCGGTTCCCAGAGCAACGTTTCGAGAGCGCAGCTATCGGTGTCATCAAACACGATACCTTCATCTTCCAACAGGATTTTTTGGATCATGGGACGTTCCACATCCGTCCGTGCACTAATCTGGCCTTTGCCGTTTATGACGCGCTGCCAGGGGAGCCCTTCCGGACACGCGCGCATGGCATAGCCCACTGCCCGGGCCGCTCGAGGAGCCCCGAGGATGGTCGCGATCTGGCCATAGGTCATGACGCGTCCCTTGGGGATTCGACACATGAGCCGATACACGGCTTCATAAAAATTGGTGGGGTTCTCGTACTTTTTTCGAGGTGGGCGACTTGTTTTCTTTATGGCCATCGACCGCTCCCAAAAACAGATTAGAGTTTCAAATTGGTTTGAATACTCTCGACGGCTTTCTCGATGTCTTCCTGGTGGCCAAAGGCGCTCAACCGGAAGAAGCCTTCTCCGCTGGGGCCAAAACCGGAGCCCGGCGTACCAACTACGTTAGTTTCGTTGAGCAATTGGTCGAAGAACTCCCATGACGTTAATCCGTTGGGCGTTTTCATCCAAACGTACGGTGCATTTTCACCACCGTAACATGTGAGGCCGATACCTTCCAGGCATTCTTTAATGCGTTTCGCGTTGGCCATGTAATAGTCGATGAGTTCCTGGCATTCCGCCTGGCCCTGTTCCGACATGACCGCTAATCCGCCGTGCTGTACCACGTTGGATGCACCGTTAAACATGGTCGTCTGACGACGGAGCCACAACTTGTTGACCTGTCCCGGTTCAGAATCTTCTACATTTAATGCCTTGGGGACGATGGACCAGCCGAGACGAACGCCCGTGAATCCGGCTTCTTTTGAAAAGCTGTTGATCTCGATGGCGCATTCTTTTGCCCCAGCCACTTCATAAATCGAGCGGGGGAGACGCCGGTCGGAAATGAAGGTCGCATAGGCTGAATCGAAAATAATGACGGCTTTGTTTTCGAGCGCGTAGTCGACAAAGGTCTTCAGTTGATTGATGGTTGCCACTGCACCCGTCGGGTTATTGGGGCTACACAGATAAATGAGATCAACTTTACCTTCCGGTAATTCCGGGAAGAAACCGTTTTCATCGGTGCACGGCATGTAGACGAGGCCTTCGTATTGGCCGTCGTCACCGTTACCGGTACGTCCGCCGATTACGTTGGAGTCTACATACACGGGATAGGCCGGGTCTTGAACCGCCACGACGTTATCGGTACCGAAGATGGATTGGATATTGGCCGAATCGGATTTCGCGCCGTCGCTGACGAAGACGTCATCCGGATCAAGCGACACACCATAGGACTCATACCGATCAACGATGGCTTGGCGTAGTTCGCCGAATCCCTGTTCATCGCCGTAACCGGCATAGGTCTTCACATCGGCCAATTGGTCGACACCATGGTGAAGTCCTTTTACGATAGCGGGGGTGAGGGCCTCGGTTGTGTTACCGATTCCCAGTCGCATGATGGATGCATCAGGATTTTTGTCCTGGAATTCGCGCGTGCGTTTTGCGATTTCGGGAAACAAATAACCCGCTTGTAATTTTGTGTAGTGGGCGTTAATTTTCGCCATGAAAGTACTCTCCTGTACGGGTGTTAAGGGGAATGATTTGAAACCCGAGCACCAAATCATATTGATTTACGGGCCGAAAATCAAAGTTAATCTGCATTAACTTTAGCTATGCGTACTCTCGATGATTTCAGACGTATCCGGCTATGCCGGTCCAGAGGCGGTCCGTGACCGCTAGAATCCCATCGAGCGACCGATGATTTCCTTCATGATTTCCGTTGTGCCGCCGTAGATGGTGGTGATTCGACCGTCGCAGAACATTTTCGCGATGGGGTATTCCATCATATAGCCGTAGCCGCCATGGAGTTGGAGGCATTGATCAACGATTTTTTTCTGAAGTTCTGTCGTCCACCATTTTCCCATGGACGCTTTTTCGGTGGTGAGTTCGCCGCGATTGTGCAGCTCGATGCAATGGTCGACGAACACCCGACAGATTTCGACTTCGGTTTTCATTTCAGCAAGTTTGAATCGGTTATGCTGAAACTTTCCAATCTCCTGGCCGAACGCCTGACGTTCGTGACAATACTTTACCGTCTCATTCAACGCAGCTTCACATACCGCTGTCGCGGATACGCAGATGCTCAACCGTTCTTCAGGAAGCTGTTGCATCAGGTGCACGAAGCCCTGGCCTTCTTCTCCGCCCAAAACATGGTCTTTCGGAACCATGACGTTTTCGAAAAACAATTCAGCCGTGTCCTGGCCGTGGAGGCCAATCTTTTCTAATTTCCGACCTTCGCCGAACCCTTCCCATTCACGGTCCACCAACAAAAGGCTCATAGATTTGTGCCCTTTTTCTTTGCTGGTTCGCGCGACGACGATACACATATCGCAAAGTACTCCATTCGTGATGAACGTTTTTTGTCCGTTGAGCACGTAGTGGTCGCCTTTGTCTTCGGCGTAGGTATGCACGCCTTGCAAGTCACTGCCCGCTCCTGGCTCCGTCATCGCGATAGCCGTAATGATGTCACCTGATATCATTCCCGGCAGATATTTTTTCTTCTGCTCTTCAGTACCGTAGTTGAGAACGTAGCCAATTGTAATGTCGTTCTGCAGCGTGAAGCCGGGGGAGCTGATGCCTGCGTAGGCCATCTCTTCCGCCAGAATCGAGTTGTAGCGAAAATCTTTGAGACCCAGACCGCCGAATTCTTCCGGAACGCTCATTCCCAGAAAACCGTTCGCCCCGGCTTTTTGCCAGACTTCACGTGAGCAATGGCCTGTCTTGTTCCATTCTTCCTCATGCGGAGCCACGTCCTGTTCGCAGAATTTTCGAACTGAATCCCGGAACATCGTATGTTCTTCATCAAAAATAGTACGTTCAGCGGTGAGCATGATTGTTTTTCCTTGTATCTTTCGTGGTTTTAGGGGATTGTTTCCAACGGGGTTGCAATAAACACGGCCCACGATTAGAATAGTGAATATAAAATTATTATAGCGGTTATAAAATTAAAATATCAATCATAATTCGAGATTCCGAAGGCAGCAAATGGGCGTAAAAACCAAAAAACCGACCCTAATTGAGGAAGTTCGCAGGAAACAGGTGATCGATACGGCGATACAGGTCGTTTCTTCACAGGGTTTCGACCGTACAACGTTGGGCGATATCGCGAAAATGGCCGATGTCAGTACAGGCGTTCTCACGTATCACTTCAAGAACAAGGCGGAACTTCTCGACGAATGTATCAAAGCCTTGTTCGAGGCGCCCAATGCGTACGTCGTGGACAAAGTCGACATGCAGCTTCTCTATCGCGAAAAAATTCGCATGTACATCCGGTCCAACGTGGAGTTCATGATCGGCCACCGGGCCCACGTCGCGGCAATGGTTCATTCGTTCGGCTGGCTGAATGCCGATGAAACCAAATCAACGATTTCGGTTCGCCAACATACCAAGATTCGAAACTATCTGATCCGTATCGTTGAAGGCGGACAGAAGGCCGGCGAATTTAATCAGTCGGTCCCCGCTCCGACTATGGCGCAACTGATTCTAGCCTCGCTCGAAGGCATCATGGTTCAATGGATTCTGAACGAAAAAGCGGTGGACTTGCCGTTGTATGCGGATGAGCTGGTCACGATGGTGCACGGCCAGTTGTTGGTTGTGAGCTAGTTCAATTATTGCGCGCATCGCGAGCAGGCCTGAAAGTCGCAATATCTCTTCTTTTTCCGGTAAAATCCTCCTCTCGTTAACAATGGAAAACCTCTTATGTCACTCCTGAATACTGAACAACAGTCCGCCGTGGAAGCGCCTGATGGACCCGCTCTGGTCTTGGCTGGAGCAGGCTCGGGAAAGACACGAGTTATTGTTGAACGGATTGCCTGGCTGATCGGCGAACGTGGGGTAGATGCGCGGCGTATTTTGTCGCTCACCTTCACCAATAAAGCTGCGTCGGAAATGCGGGAACGGATCTCGTCGCGTCTCGGCGTCGACAAACTCTCTTGTTGGATGGGAACCTTTCACTCGTTCGGGTTATTCGTGCTTCGCCGCAATATGGACCAATTGGGGCGGTCCAATCAATTCACGATTTTTGACGACAGCGATCAGTTATCGTTGATGAAACGCCTGATCAAGGGCATGCCTACCAGCTATTCGAAGGTGTCGCCACGGGATGCGCTCCAATGGATCAGCGGTCTGAAACAAAACTTGGAAGAGCCTGAAGAAGAAGGTGCATACGAAGGGGAAGAGGCCACGTTCGCATTTCTCTGGAAGGTGTATCACCGACAATTGGAAACAGTATCTGCGGTCGATTTTGACGATCTTATCGTACTCACAGCCAAACTATTTCGAGACCATGAAGATGTTCGCGAGAAATACCGCCGTTGGTATCCTAATGTGTTGGTGGATGAATATCAGGATACCAACCACGCCCAATACACCATCGCGCGCGAATTGGCAGGGCCTGGCGGAAATCTGTTCGTCGTGGGAGACGAAGATCAGAGTATCTACTCTTGGCGCGGTGCCGACATCAACAACATTCTCGACTTCGAAGCGGATTTTCCCGAGGCGAGTATTTTTCGATTGGAACAAAACTATCGAAGTACGAAATCGATTTTGGCCGCGGCCAACAGTGTAGTTTCGAATAACGTCAACCGCTTGGGCAAGAACCTGTGGACTGACGAAGCTGGAGGGGACAAGGTCGGGTTCTATCAGGCTGAAGACGGCCACGATGAAGCCCATTTTATTGTCGATACCATCGCGAAGAAGGGCTGGGCGCCGGATGAGGTTGCAGTCCTTTATCGTACCAACGGTCAGGCGCGCGTGCTCGAAGAGGCCTTTAGAAAGAAAGGTCTTCATTACGTCGTTGTGGGCGGTATCCGGTTCTACGATAGAAAAGAAATCAAAGACCTCATCTGTTATTTGCGCGTTTTGGTGAATCCCGCTGACAGTGAATCCCTCCGGCGCGTAATTAATGTTCCCACACGTGGTATCGGTGCTACGACGTTGGCTCGGCTCGAAGATCAGGCTCGGGCACGTCAAATCCCTTTGCTCGACGCGTTGCGTGAAGCGGAAGACGACGATGCCTATACCTCGCGTGTACGAAACTCCGCTCGGGAAGTGGTCGAGTTGATCGACGACTTGACGTGGGAATCGAGCCAGATTCCTCTCGCCGAACTGATGGATCAGTTACTTGAGCGAACCGGCTATCGTGACTACGTTCAAAAAAGCGATGAAAAAGATTTTCGAACTCGCTTGGAGCTGTTGGATGAATTTCTTTCTTCTTGTGCCGAATTTGACGATAAGGAAGAAGGTTCATTGGAAGAGTATCTCCAGGAAAATGCTTTGACCAGCGCCGTGGACACGATGGAAGGGGTTGCGGCCTCTGCCGCGCTGATGACGTGCCACAGTGCAAAGGGATTGGAATTCAACCGTGTTTTCCTCGTTGGGCTGGAAGAAGGGCTGTTGCCTCATGCCAACTCTATTTTCGATACCGATTCGGTCGAAGAAGAACGCCGATTGTGTTACGTAGGCATGACGCGTGCCCGGAAAACCCTTATTTTAACTGCCGCGCGAGAACGTGTAGTATTTGGACAACGAAATGTTCAGGACCTGTCTCGCTTTATGGGCGAGGTTAACCCGGATGTCGTCGAACCGCTTCACGAACGCATCCAGCCGAAGGTTGTTCTGAAATCGGAAGCACCCCGGGCGGACGGCGACAAATTGGCCCGCGGTACCAAGGTGCGCCACGCCAAATTCGGCCGCGGGTTGGTTCGGAGAGTCGTTGGTTCAGGGAAGAAACAAAAAATCGAAATCAAATTTGATACCGGGATGACCCGGTTGTTCGTTGTAAGTCACACGCCATTGGAAATTTTGTAAAGGACAAACCCCGTGTCATTGGATAAATTAAGAGAACAGATGGATGGGCTCGATCGGCAGATCCTGAAACTACTCAACGAGCGTGCGCGGGTCGGGCAGGCAGTCGGTAAGGTGAAAGAGTCGACCAATTCGGTCGTATATGTGCCAGAACGCGAAAAGGCGATTTTCGAGAAATTAAAAAGCTTGAATGAAGGCCCTTTGCCTGGCGAAGCGGTCCACGCGATCTACCGGGAAATCATCAGTTCCATACGGTCACTCGAAAAACCAACTACGGTCGCGTTTTTGGGGCCAATGCATACGTTCAGCCAGCTCGCTGCTCAGCGTATATTTGGCGTGACGGCTGAGTTGCACCCCATGGCCACACTCAGTGATATTTTTACAGAAGTAGAACGTGGACGGGTAGATTATGGCGTGGTCCCCGTAGAAAGCTCGATGGGTGGCGGCGTCAGCGATACACTGGATCGGTTCGTCGGTTCCGAATTACACATTATCAACGAGGTACTTCTCCACATCACACAAAATCTGTTGTCGAAAAGCCCGATGGAAAAAATTACCAAAATCTATTCCAAGGACAACGCCTTTTATCAATGCCGCACATGGTTGCAGGCCAATTTGCCTAACGCCGAATTAGTCGATGTTTCCAGCACAGCCGAAGCGGCCCGGATCGCATCCATTGAAGATGGTTCCGCATCGGTCGGAAGTATCTTGGCTGCCGAACCCTACGGCTTGGATGTGGTTGCCGAACGAGTGGAGGATTCGCCGCACAACTACACCCGCTTTTTCGCCATAGGGAATCAGAAGACGAAGCCCTCCGGAAAAGATAAGACGTCGTTATTGATATCAGTGCGCAATCAACCTGGCGCGTTATACAAACTGCTGAACCCAATGGCCGAGATGGGCATTGATTTGACCAAGATTGAATCCAGGCCGTCGCGCAAAAAGGCTTGGGATTATGTCTTTTTTGTTGATATAATTGGACATATTGACGAAGAACGCATCAGCGAAATGATTCAAGTAATTGAAAAACATTGTACAGAACTTCGCGTGTTGGGGTCTTATCCCCAGGGCGAAGTAGAAAGCTAGGGAGTAGTATTCATGAAAAGTAAAATGATCACATTGGCGGTTGTCGTAGCCATTATTGGAGCACTTACCATCGTTAATCGGATGGAGCCAAATCGGAGTGCCGATGAGCTGCTCAGGGACCAGGTTGAAGCCGCGCAGGAAATCGCTAAGGCTGAAGAGGCCGCCGAAAAAGCCAAAGCCACTGATGCGAAAAAAGAGGAGCAGGTGGTTCAAGCCAAAGAAAGCAGCGAAGAGAAAGTCGAGATGTCAATGGATCCCTTTCGGGTGAAATTCGAACTGTCGACGGGCGACGTTGTTCTGGAGATTTACCCCGAATGGTCCCCGTTGGGAGCAGCGCAGTTCAAAAATGCGTTGGAGATGGGCGTATATGACGACGCGCGTTTTTTCCGTGCCCTGGAAAATTTCATGGTACAGTTTGGTATTCCGGGGAATCCGGAACTGGCCAAATATTGGGCCAATAAAAATATTATGGACGAGCCAGTGAAAACCACGAACGCCCGCGGTACCGTTACGTTCGCCAAAACGCAAATGCCTAATACGCGAAGCAGTCAGTTGTTCATCAACACGGTAAACAACGCACGGTTGGATGGGATGGGATTTGCCCCTTTCGGAAAAGTGATCGAAGGAATGGAGAACGTAGACAAGATTTATACTGGATATGGCCAAACACCGGATCAAGGCCGTATTGAACGTATTGGTAACGCTTACTTGAAAGAAAACTTTCCGAAGTTGGATTACATCAAGAAAGCTACGATTCTGGATTAATAATCCGTGGAAAATGAGGTTAGCGGTATTGGCCAATCATTCTTACGTTAGCGGTATTGGCCAATTAATCTTACGTTAGCGGTATTGGGCCAGCCGAAATCCGAATGACTTGAATGACATATGGGGTGGGGTCCAACCCCGGTCTGTGCTGCGGCAAAAGTTTGCTGCGCTGCTCCAGCCTCCACCGCGAACCATTTTGAATTCGCTATTCTTGGTGACGATCGGATCTTTCTTGTCTACGCTCGTGTAGTTGTAGAAGGAATCCTGGCACCACTCTTTTACGTTTCCGCTCATATCGTAGCATCCGACGGGACTTGGGCTGTCCACGGTATCGGGAGAAATCCCATTGAAATGACCGACAGGTGATGTGTAGGGAAACGAATTCATTCCTACGGATTTCAATGGATTATGGGAATTGAAATTACTACGCGTGACGCCTATTTCGTCGGCCTGTACGCTGTACTGCCATTTTTGAGTCGGCGAACCGGGTTTCCAGCTTGCGGCGCGTTCCCATTCCGCCTCTGTAGGAAGCCGATATCCTTTTCGAACCGGTTGTATCAGATTGAACCGGTCGTCGTAGCAGGGTTCGAGGTTTTGCAGCTGACTGAGCCAATTGGCGTAGGCAACGGCACCATACCAACTCACCGATTCGACCGGGTGATTGCCGAGGGCGATCCCGTCTCGTGTAGCGGGGATAAATTGGCCGGATTGGAAAATAATCCCTGAGTCGTCACTGATTTCTTTTACCTTCCGCCCTTTGAAGTACACGTCGCGGTTTCGTCGAGTGCTGTTATTTTCCATTTCTTTGAATTGGGTTCCAGTCATATCGTTGATGAGTTCTTGTTCCATCGCCCAGTTCAGGACTAGCGCGAACTGGGCATTGGTGACTTCGAAACGACTAATGTTGTACGGCGAAAGCGTAACCAGATGCTGAGGATGCTCGTCGGATTCACCACGGCCGGTTTCAGCCCCCATATAAAAGGAGGTTCCATCCACGGGAAGCATCTCCGGAAATGGACCCGGTTCGAAGTTCACTTCGGACGCAAAGGTCGAGAGAGACAGGGTGAGTATGGAAATAAACAATAAGGATTTCATAATGGGAAGAACGGTCTAACGTCGCACAATTATAACAAAAATGCCCGTTTCACTTCAGTCTACCGGAGGAATTTCGTCGTTTCTGTAGCGTTTCGTCAATTCCGTCGGTGGGACTCCCCGTTTCCAGTCAAGCAAAATACGTTGATTTTGTATCGTGTTACGCCATGGACCGAGTTTTTTCCACCGTCGGGAAGAGGTTTTGGCTCTGGCTTTTGAAATCTGAATTTTACCCATTTTTTGGAGTCGTTTTATCAGAATAAGATCTTCCAGAATAGGAATGTCGGGAAATCCACCTGCTGATTGGTACGTGGACTTTTTCATGAACAGGGCTTGATCACCGTACGGAAGTTGGAGGACTCGTGCGCGCACGTTCACCCAAAATTCGATGACCCGCATGGGCAGCGTGGAATAGTCCGTCGAAAACGAGAAAGCACCCGCCGTCGTTCTCGGATTCGTTAAGATTATATTGATCTCTTCCATAAAATCTCTCGGCAACAATGTATCAGCATGAAGAAATAGTAACCAATCTGACGCAGCCATAGCGGCGCCGGCGTTCATTTGAGCGCCCCTTCCTTTCGAGGCAACTACGATTTTCGCGCCTGTGCCTTCCGCCAACTCTATGGTGCGATCAGTGCTACCGCCGTCAGAGATGATTATTTCTACGTTGGTAGAGGGTTCGATGGAGCCAATCGTTTGTAAAATCGAAGGTTCGGCATCAAGCGTCGGAATGATAATAGAAAGTACAGGTTTCGAGAATTTAGGATCGTACTTTTCCCAGAGCGGTAGATCTTCTGCCAAATCGACGTCACCCAATGGTGAGAGGAGGTGGGCGGAAAGTCCATTACGTTCGACTTGATTCAACGTCTGGCCAAGAACTGTTGCAGTGCCCCAATCGATGTCCTCAAAAAGAGTAGCCACCTTGTCATGGTCGATGTCACTCCTAACACCGATCAAATAGTATCCACCGTCCAACGCGGGACCGATTACAACATCGTAGGATTGAAGTTTAGAAAAAGCGTCTTCTAAGAGGTCGAAAGAGATGTCGGGAGAATCAACGCCTTGAATGATCACATGTTCGTTAAGAGTTTCGAAAGCGTCCATCAAAGCGGACAACATCCGCTCACCCAGATTACCTTCGCCTTGATCTTGAAACGGTTCACGACCGCCAAGCCAGTCTGTCATTCTTTGTTCGTCGCCGCCCGTATACCGAATTTCGATGTCTGAATTGTAGAGTATTCGCGCAGTTCGAATTGCGTGATGAGTCATAACTCCCTGGATTTCCGCCGCTTTTTCCGGTCCTACTGCAGGAATAAGGCGGGTCTTGGTTTGACCAGGCTCGGGATAACGCGTGAAAATAATCAACCTCCGGTTCTCTCTGTTGAAACCGGTTCTTCGCCCTAAGAGGTAATAGCGAAACGCATTAACCGCGATAGTGCCCAGGATTTTATAACCAGCTCCGATGACGCCGCGGACAGTGCCTGACACTTTTGAACGTCCGATGCGTTTTCGGTAGTCCACCGGCACTTCCATGGAAGGCATGCCATGTAGCGCGGCCTTTACTTGGAGTTCGATCGTCCAGCCGTAATCCGGATCACGCATGCGGAGTACTCGAAGGGCCGAATATCGGATGGCACGAAACGGTCCCAGGTCCGTGTAACTTACGGACCAACACTTTTTCAAAAGCCAACAGGCGAGTTGGTTACCAAAGCGCGCTTGGGGGGTCAACGCCCCTCTTTCCGCGTCTCCTTTGACTCGTGAACCAATCACGATTTCGACAACGCCTTCGACGATAGGGTCGACGAGACGGTCCATCTGATCGGGATGGTCACTGTAATCCGCATCAAGAAAGACGACGATGTCTGGCTGGTTCAACTCGTCCATTGCGCGTAAACAGGCTGAACCATAGCCACGATGCGGTTGGTCGACGACCGTGGCGCCGGCCTCCTTTGCCAGTTGTGCTGTGTTGTCGGTTGACGCGTTATTGCCGACCACGATCTGATCTACCCATTCGGGGATGTCCGCAATTACTTTCCCGATAGAGCCTTCTTCATTGAAGGCAGGAATGACGACCGAAATTTTATGATTGTTTCGCATGGTGAGCCGATTCGGTTTTGCGGTATTGGAAGAACTCCCAAAGTATAAGGCCAAACGTAGGGGCATATTCCAGCCAGACGAGACGGTTGTGGAAAAAATCCACGTCCCCGACGGCGTTGTAATAGAATTTTAGGTAGTACATCGGCAGCATGGCGGTTAGCACAAGAAATGAATACCGGGGCGCCAGAGTCAGGAACGGCAACACCCAAATGAAATACCAGGGGAATTGGGTGGGGCTGAGCAAGAACAATGCGCCAATAATCAGGACCCATCGGTTGGCCAGATCTGGGATAGTTTTAGACTCGGTACGGCAATGCCACAACGTCCAGGCGATGAGCAATAGCGCGATCGTGACGCGTACCATCCAATCCGTGTTGTTTTTTGACGCACCCAACGGTCCCGACACCGTCTGAATTATCCAGTCGAATACCATGAACAGTGCGTCGTTCATTTCCCATCGGTCGCCATACGCGAAAAAACCGGAAGACGAGCCCGACTGCACGGCGGCCAGCATCGGCCAAGCCCACAATATCAAGACAATGGCGGAGCATACCGTGACCATTACCAGTTTCTTGAAAGACGGGGGCCGGTGACGATAGAGCGTGGGCACAAGAATCAGTGGCCAGAGTTTACACCCAATCGCCGCGGCCACAGCAAATCCAGCTCGAACATGTCCGTTCGAAGTAATCCGAAGGATTGCGAAGAGTAGAAAGGGAATCACGAGGAGGTCCATGTGCAAGGAGTTATAGGTTTCTTTGATCACGAGCGGATTTAACAGATAGATTCCCAGATATTGTGGAGATAATCCGGCGTTCATCAGCAGCCTGAAAAGTAAAAAAACTACCGTGACATCACAGAAAAACAGAACTGCCCGCCATGCCATCGTATTCCAGGGAGAAATCAGATAGGCTGTGGCAAAAGCGCCCTGCGCAACCGGCGGATAAATGGTCCCCAAATCCGAATGGTTGACTCGAACCGCGACGTTTCCAGATTCGTCGGCCAATGTCACCAATTCCGACGGGACCGCCATGGGTTCGTGAAAATAGAAAACATCGTCCGGTATATATTGATAGGGATTGTGACCCGATGCCGTGACGCCGCCATCCCACAAGTATCTGTAAAAATCGTCTTCGAGAATAGGGTTAGAAAAGAAACTGACCAGCCGCATGACGAAGCCAACGGAAATCAATGCCAGTACCCAGTCGCGGGAAAGGTTCTTTTTCAAAATAAGATGAACGCAGGCCAAGTAAAAAAGGCCGGCCAGCATCGATACGGCGACGAATGTTCGTATGGGTCGTCCGAGCATTTCCGAACCGTATTCGAAATTGTGTGAGATGAATGTAACGTAAAGCGAAATTACGACAAGGCCGAACAGGCAAATCGCCAATCCGATTCTGGATGAATCTGTCGGTGAATTCTTCTCGTTGGAATCAGACACGGACTATTGTTCGTTCAGAGACCAGTCGTAGTCCAGATAGGAAATCTTGTACGACTGACTCTTCAAGTAATCGGCAGTTTCTTCATCCACATGCTTTGCGATGAAATCGAGTACGGCGCCTTGTTTATCGTTAAACTTGGAAAACGTGTTGTCCTCGTTATAATGCGAAATGAAATCTTTATCAAACCAATCCATAATCGACGATACGTACACTTTCCCCTTCTTTTCGTCGATACGAAAGCGACTAGCAGAAGCAAGGAAACGCCTACTTTCCTCTTCCAATTGGGACTCCAGCTTTTCTCCCTCATAGGCCTCGGCTCGAAGTGGGGGGCAGCTTTTCGCCGCGCAAACAATCGCGATATGAATCCGTGGTTCATCGAATCGCTTGCGCAGAACCTTGTGTTCGATATCGTCGAGAGTCCAGGATTCGCCCATGATGGGGGTCGTGAGTTCCTTCCAAACCCCGTCAATCTGCCGGATACTGTTATCGGGATAAAGTGTTCTGTTGATCAATGAGCCTTTCTCGATCGGATAGGCGTCGATGATACATTGGAGCGTAATCGCGTTGTACGCATTGATCCAAAATGCCAATTGCTGATCCGTATTCCAATCGGCAAAGGTATTGGGGTGGAGTGTTCCCATATTTTCGATAAAGGCGTCAAGATCGGAACGATTTTCCTTGAGGCTCGCGTAGGCCACCATTCCCTCTGAGTCGACGTGATTTTTTAGAAGGGCGGTGTATCCGGTGTAGGACAATTGGATGTTTAAATCCGGCATCAGCTTCGTAACTCCGTTTTGATCGGATTTATTTCCGCTCCCGACAAGTATAATCGAAACGGTGAGTACAAGGATGCACACGGCAAAAATCGTTCTCTTCATTGAGCGGTCGTCCTATGGGACCAGAGAACCGCCGCAAGAAGACCCGGCGCCGGCCGTGCATGCGAAACAATGTTCTCCTGTTGCGATTTTCCGGTTCAATAATTCTTCGGGCCGTACCGAATTGATGTTTGGACGTTCAGTATCCGGTGTGGGCATTCGTAACGCTAAATTGAAATCGCAATCATACAATGTTCCATCCCACGCCACAGAGATTTGGTGGCGACACATGAGCGGCGCGACAGTGGACGCATTGAAACTGTCTCGCAATGTTTCCATATAGGATTCCAATTGCCGGTCCCGTCGTAAGTCTGTTTTGAACCTGCCAATGGGCACGTTGGTAATCGTATGCAAATGCGTGAATTCTATTCCGAATCGCGAGAGTAGTTCTGTTTTGTAGTCGCTTTCCAGTGCCTCCTGGTCTGGTGGTAACGACGCGCCGCCGGGATTGTATACCAGATTGAGTGGAAGGTCCGGTTCGATTCCGTAACCGGCTTTATTCAAACGTTGGACGACTTCGATGCTTTCGTCGTAGACGCCTTCGCCCCGTTGTGCATCTACATTTTCGGCGGAATAACACGGGAGCGAAGCGACGAGGTGTACTTGGAATTGCTCAAAAAACTCGATGAAGTCTTCGTAACCCGGTTCCAGCAATATAGTGAGATTCGTGCGGACAATGACGCCGATCCCTTTGGATCGGATAGCACGAATAAATCGTTTGAATTCTGGATGCATTTCCGGCGCGCCGCCGGTGATATCAATCGTGCCGATTTCGAGACGCACAGCCACGTCGAGAATCGCTTCCATGGTCGTCCATTCCATCGCTTCCTTACGTTTAGGTGAGGAATTGACATGACAATGATGACACGTGAGATTGCACTTCAGGCCGATGTTTACCTGGATGGTATCCAGAGAATCTTCAGACCGGAGCACGGGAAGGTTGTGTTCTTCGAGGCATCGCGCGAACCAGCTATCGGTCGTGGGTTTGATGGGTTTGGAAGCGGTTCCCAAAATAGGTACTCCTGTATTCACACTGTTTCCGCTGTGGAATACCCTTATATTCTTAGAATTCGCTATCGTATGTCAAAAATATTACATACCGCGGGCGGGGTTGATGCTCTGGAGGAAAGTAAGGGAAAAATCGTCTTCCGGTGGCATGAATTCTATGTTCAGTTCTTCAAGTAACGTACCCTCGGCGACTTGCAAGTCGATGATGGCCTTTTCGTAATTCACAATGGCGCGTAACTCTTCTGTTTGAGCCGACGTCAGGTCTTCCTGGGTATCCAGAACGATTTGGCTGGTGGTAACCCCTAATTCAAGTCGTTTTTCTTCGGCCGCGACGTTTGCTTCTTGTAAGATTCGTGCTTGGCGATTCGATTCCACCAGGATCTCACTCGATACGAGACCGCGAACCGCCGTCCGAACGCTCAAGACCACGTCCTGTTGGGATTTTTTGAGTCGCTGCTGGTTTTGGCGTTTCGAAAGTTTGGAGCGATGATGGTTGGAACGCGCTGCACGGTTGCCGATCGGGATGGAACCTGAGATTCCAACGGACCATGCTTTCCCGTCCTGGCTTTTGACCCCATGCGGCAAATTGTCCAAGCTTAATTTTTGCGAGGACTGGCCGTAACTGATCACGCCGTCCAATTGGGGAAGCAATTCATTTTTTGTTCGCTCCAGTTCCAAATCGGATTGCTCGATTTGCAATTCGGAGGATTTGATTTCTGGGCGGTTTTTCAATGCGGTATCAATACTCTTGTCCAAGTCCCAATCGACGTTGACCATACGCGGTCTGTCCGTGGGAACTACGGAGTCAGGCGAAAAAATGTCACCATCTTGCAGGCCAATCAGATTCTTAAGCTGATCTTCCGCGTCTAGAATCGCGGTACGAGCCGTAACCAAATCGCTCAAGCGAGTTGCCGTTCCGGCCTTCGCTCGAAGTACTTCAATGGCCGCTGCCGAGCCGATTTCGAGACGTTTTTCTGTGATTGTTACCAGACGATTTGCATTGTCCAATGCTTCCTGGCGTACGCGCAGGTTTTCGATTGTCCCGACCAATTCCCAATAGGCCTTGATCGATTCTCCAATCGTGTTCAGAATTGTCGTTTGAATTTGTTGATGTGAAATTTCAAGGCCTTTTTCCGCAGATCGAATCTGAATCATATTCACGTCCCGACCAAAACCCTTAAGGAGTGGTTGAGTTAACGTGGTCGTAAATCCGCCCGCATAAATGGCGTCGCCGCTGAAGGTACCGTTTTCGCGATTCGACGATAAATCGACATCGTATTGAGTCCCTATTTGATTTTTTCCGTTCAAGCGAAGTTGGTAGTTTGTGTTTTGGGATTCGATGTCACCAGTAAACCCACCGAATGCGGACTGCAAAGGGCTGGCAGGTGAAGTATTGTCAGCGTGCGACAGATTAAACGATATTGTTGGATCAAACTGGCCGTATGCTCCGGTAATGTCTGTACGGGAGATCAAAGAATCGAAACCTGAAATCAAAATATCCTGATTGTTGATCAACGCCATCTGGACGCATTCTTCCAGACTCATACGGACGTTTTCACCGATCAATCGTTGGTTAACCGATTTACCCAATTGCTCCAGATCGTCCAGATTGATTTTGAGCGTTTCAAAGATATTGATTTCGCCGGTGTCAGTCGTTGACGAAATCGAATCTTTTTCCTGAGCGACCAAGCCCGTGGAAATTCCAACGAAGACCAAAAGAGTACTCAATACATAGGATTTCATTATGTCTTCCTTAAGAGTAACGGGTTGAAAAAGTGTATAACTGAGACGCCAATCATATCGAAAAGGTTTCAATCATACCAACTAATTAAAGATAGAATCTCTCACAATCGTCTGTTCCCGCCCCGGTCCAACACTGACAATTGCGACGGGTACACCACTCAGTTCTTCAATTCGCTCAATGTACGCGCGGGTGGTTTCTGGAAGTTCTTCCCACGTCTTGCACGAGGAAATATCTACCTTCCAACCCGGCAAGGATTCGTAAATGGGTTTGGCGATTTCAATTTGGTCCAGTCGCGTCGGGAACTCAGAAGTGGTGGTTCCGTTGACCTGATAGGACGTACAAATGTTGATAGAATCAAATTCACCGAGCACATCTGATTTCGTCAGAACAAAATGAGTCAGTCCGCCAATTTTGACTGCACGTCGGATTTGAACCATGTCGAGCCAGCCGCAACGACGGGGACGTCCGGTGGTGGCGCCGAATTCATGACCGGCGGCACGTAATGTTTCACCCGTGTCGTCCAGTAGTTCTGTTGGCATCGGACCTTCGCCGACTCGCGTTGAATACGCTTTCAATATTCCAGCCACGCCGTCGATCGATCCGGGCGCGATTCCTGCCCCGGCGTATACTCCGCCCGACATTGTGCTGGAGCTGGTTACATAAGGGAACGTGCCGTGGTCGATATCCAACATGGCCCCTTGAGCCCCTTCGAAAATGATCCGGCGATCTTCCTGTTGCGCCTGGTAGACCATTTCCACGGTATCGGCCGCGAATTGATTGAGTTGGCTCGCATAGCCCAAATACTCTTCGAGAATGGCGTCGTAATCGAGCGGGGCTTCATCAAAGGTCTTCGTCAGAATGGCATTCTTGTATCTGAGGATTTCCGTCAATTTAGTCTTGAAAAGTTCGGCGTCCAAGAGATCGCCAAAACGAATCCCCATGCGGTCGGCTTTGTCGGCGTATGCCGGTCCAATACCCCGGTTTGTCGTACCGATTTTGTTTTCACCGCGAAACGCTTCCTGTGCGCCGTCCAAGACTTTGTGATAGGGCATGATGACGTGGGCGGCTTCGGAAATGTGGAGCCGTCCTTCGACAGAACAGCCGGCCACTTTCAGATCCGCGATTTCCTGGAGCAATACGGCGGGGTCGATGACTGTCCCGTTCCCGATGATACACGTGGTCGTCTCGTGGAGTATTCCGCAGGGGATAAGGTGTAAGACGGTTTCTTTTTCGTTAACAACTACAGTGTGGCCTGCATTGTTTCCGCCTTGATAACGGACAACAAGTTCAGCGTCTTTCGTGAGGTAATCGACGGTCTTGCCTTTTCCTTCGTCACCCCATTGCATTCCAACAATGATATATCCGGGCATCTCAGCCTCCGTTTATTGAATTATTCCAGGTGGGGTCGCGTCAGGCGGTTGATTCATCTGCATTTCGGAAACCTGCTGTTCACGGATGATGAATACCCGTTCCAGTTCAGTGACGGCTTCGTCCAGATTTGCAGCTTCACCTTCGGACAGGTTTCCTTCGGTCTTTTCTTTCAACATGATCAGCGTATCGATCATCTGGCGTGCCATGGGGATATCCACCATGACCTGCTCGCCTTCCTGGCCAACCAATCCAAGTGCAATCGTGCAATTCGCAGCGATTCCCGATACGTGGTATTCGAATAACGACAATTCAGGACGTTCTTCGCCTTCCTCGGATACATTCTCTACTTCATCATCCAGGGCTTCACGTTCTTTTTCGACTTGGGACTTCCAGTCTTCGTCGATATGAATGAGCGGTTCCTGTTCGTCGGCCATGCCGATCCCCTTTCACTTTTCATGTAGATATCTTCACCATATTCATGAAGCTCATGCGTACTTCGAAGATATGTCCAGTTCTAACAACCGAAATAACGGCAGACAACCATTCCTGAAATCAGGAAAACGATTGTCTGCCGGAAAGTTCGATCGGATTATTTGTTTTTATGACGATTAGCGCGGCGTTTTTTCTTGCGTTTGTGTTTCGCAATCTTAGCGCGGCGTACTTTACGACCACCAGCCAAAACAATACCTCCTGTTTAAAGTGTTTTTATTCCTTACGACAAAGCGGCGACTATACCAGCCAATGTGCGTCGGGAGTTTCGTAACTTACTAATTCTGATTCTTCAAAATACAATGCAATTTCTTTTTCAGCCGTATCCGGAGCGTCCGAAGCGTGCACGAGGTTATTCTGCATGCTCAATCCAAAATCGCCTCGAATTGTGCCTGGGTCGGCATTCAGGCTGTTCGTCGCACCGTTCATTTTTCGAACTACGTCAACAGCTCCATTACCTTCGAATACCATCTGGACCGTCGGGCCAGATGTAATGAATTCAACTAATTCGCCGAAAAACGGTTTTTCCGCGTGTTCCGCGTAATGTTTTCCAGCCAGTTCTTCCGTCATAATCTGCATTTTCAGGCCGATCAATTTCAAGCCTTTGGATTCCATGCGACCAATTATTTCACCAACCAGACGACGTCCGACGCCATCGGGTTTAGCCATTACAAAAGTACGTTCAGACACAATTAATTCCTTAACAGTAGAGCCAATTTTGATTTTCGTCATGCCTCATCCCATACACACTTCGCCCGGGAACTGAATTCCAGGAAGAACTGTAAGGTCACGGCGCAATTGTCGTGGGCGAAACTTAGAAACTATAGCAAATAAATGTAATTCGGTGCAAATAGCCGACGAAATAAATCATAGCGCGGCCGGGTCGAAAGCGTGTTTGTCGTCGAAACTCGCAATTACGGTATAGTAATGGCATGGGTGTGTCCACTTCATACGAACTGACGGAGAGCCAGCACGAGCTCGTGACCCGTTTCCTTAAGAAATCTGCCTATCAATGGCGCCTGTTGGATTCCAAAGCACGAAAACATTCAATTTACCAACTCAAAAAAGCCGTTCACGCTCAAATGGAAGCCTATTATCGATCCGAATTGGACGATCGGGATTTTTCAAAGATTTTGAAGTCTATCGAGGTCAAGTCGAGCGGGTGGATCCACGTCAATCTACCGGAAACTACTCCCGTTGAACAGGAACCGGTAGCCGTTGAGCCTGTCGAAGTGCCTGAGCCAGACCTCGAGCCCGAAAGCATTGAGGTCGCCATACCTGATGAAATCGAAGAAAATGAAGACGCTGTCTTTTTAGGTGTATGCGAATCCTGGGCGAACCAATTGAATCTATCGACGATTCAAGTGCGGGCGGTTTGGGGATTTTTGGGAGTGGTCGCCGGCCCCTTTGCCGCGATCGCCTACTTTCTCGGTTACGGCGAACGAATTTTTTCGCGGCACCTGCATGCTCCAAAACGATCCCAGCTGAACACCTCGGGCATCATTTATGCCGGTTCGGGACTCACCATCTGGATGGTTACGGTCGCGTTTCGCCAGGGGATTTATTTGGCAGGTGGAAGCTTTACTGAAGGAGATCTGATTCTCGGAAAATGGGACTGGATCCAATATTCCGGAAGTACGGTATCCTTTTGGGCAATGCTCAGCTTAATCACTATGTCGTTCTTACTGATACTCCCCACTCGAGCACGTTCTCGAAACTGGATTCGCCACGCCAGTCGTTTTGTCCTGACGTTGTACGCCGTGGCCATGTGCTATGGCATGGGGCGAATACTGACGGGCTTCCTCATGAGGACCACTGAATTATAGCGTGATGGTTCCGGAAAACTCCGTCGTGCACATCTCATCGCTTACGTCCACGGCCGATAATTTCGGTACGTCCACAAAAAACAAGTACGCTTGATTCTTCACCGGTACACCCAAGGTGCGTGCAGCATGGGCATACAGCCTCAACTGTTTCGCGTATCGTTCCAATTGCCCGTCTCCACTACCCGTTTTGTAGTCGAGAATGGTGCCGTCAGAAAGAATCACGTCGATCGTACCTCGAATCGTCTGTCGCCCCAACGAGAATTGAAACGGCACCTCTTTCATAGCGCCAGCCCGGTCTTCCAAATTGCAAAACAGGGGCGACTCGTTTAGATATGTGGCGGCGACCGTTAACGCATCCGCAAACGAACGGTCTGATGAGTGCATCGGGCTGAACGATTGAAGCCATTCCTGTGCTGAAGGAGGCGCTGAAGCGAAATTCCATGCCTCGAAATACTGATGGAGCACCGTGCCGCGTTCCATCGCCTTCATTGAAGAATAGGTGAGTCCCTGGTGAGATTCACCCTCATTCGATTGTTGGGAATCCAGCCATTCCGATACCGAGACCTCCGCCGCATGGGAGTCGACCTCATAGGGGACGATTTGTTTCATGATCTGTGTCGGGTCGGGGGCATCGGTCGTTTCTTCTTTCAACGCACCCGAAACGGTCCCGCTGGAAGAAACGTTCCGGACGACGCTCGCTTTCCATTCGTCGCCACCAAATTGCTCCAGGTGTACTCGGTTTCGTAAATCAAACTGCTGATCGAAATAGTCCATCCAACTATTGGTCCAGCCTGTTCCACGACGTGGCGGCGGCGACCCCATGATTAACAACCAGTCTTCGGCTCGGGTCAAGGCCACGTACAGCTGGCGGGCCAATTCGTCCTCGTCTTCTCTTTGAATGATTCGCTTGATGAGCTCCCCGTAAGAGGAATGGTACAACTCATCTTTCTTTTTCGTCGGCACGTGGTAGGAACATGCGAGGCCCAGTTTTCGATGGTGGCGTATCGTATTTTTCGATCCGCCAGCGTGACCGGCGGCCGTTTCCGCCAGTACGACAATCGGGAATTCCAAACCCTTCGACGCATGAATCGTCATCAATTTAACGGCGCCATCCTGTTCTTCCAGAAGTCCTGCTTCGCCTTCCCGAACTTCGCGTTGCATCGAGTCATCAAGCGTATCAATGAAACCCCACAACCCTTCCGACGCACCCGTGTCGTATTGATGCGCAAGTTCCACTACTTTATGGAGGTTGGACGCTTTCTGGAGACCGTGAGGCTGACCAATCAATACCGCTTCGATACCCGTATCTTTTATGATCGATTGAAAGAGTGCCGTGACGGTGCCGTCACATAGCGATTGCCATTGCATAAATTGATTACGCACCCGAGTTAGCGTTTCCATTTGATGCCCTGTGTCCAAATCGCTCAAGAAATGATGACTGAGGCCGGGCGTTTTCGACAGTTTGAAAATCGTATCGTCATCCAGGCCGGCGAGAGGGCTACGCAAGTACCCCAACATGGCCTGGCTGTCCCAGGGATCCAACAGGGCCTTGATGAGATTCCGTAAATCGGCCACTTCTTGTTGTTGATAAAACCCAGTGCCTTCGAGAATACGAGCAGGAATGCCATGGTCAAGGAGCATTTTTTCGTAGAAAGACATAAAGTTCTTGGTACGAAATAGAATGGTCACATCGCCAAAGCCTGCCGGGCGTCGATGTTCGCCTGATCCTACCGTTACCGGTTGCGCACCGCCGCACATTTCTTGAAGTTGTTCGACGAGAATTCGAGCTTGGCCGTCACGATAGGCGTCGGCATTCCCGTTTTCGATGTCATCAGGGATCAAAAACATTGTTCGGGTTTCCCCGGTTGCGGGGCGGTTGGCTACGAGGCCACGGTAGTCCGGTTCCACGCCGTACAGTAAGCGCGATTCTCGGAAGAAGTGGTTCACGAAGTTCATGACTTCCGGCACACTCCGAAAGTTGTCATCCAAAGGGATGGGAACGTTGGTCTCTTCCCGAACTCGGTGGAATACATCTACTTCGGCGCCCCGAAAATTATAGATTGATTGTTTCGCGTCGCCCACCACGAATAACTCAGTGGTTTCGTTTTTCGTGAGATCAACGAGATGTTTAACCATTTCCAATTGCGTGTCGTTGGTGTCTTGGAATTCGTCTACGAATAAATACTGGATCGATGCCTTCAAATCTTCCAGAATCGACGGATGGTTTTGGAATGCGGAAACGCAAATCCGCAGCAGGTCGCCAAAGTCCATGAGCGCCCCGTCTCGCTTCGTCGTTTCGTATTCTTCCGAAGCTTTGCGCAGCAAGGTATAGACATGTCGTGTCAACTCGAGCGTTTTCGTGTCCGCCGGATCTGTGTCAACCAATTGACTCTTCGCAAACTTTTTCGCCGCTTCCGTAGCCTTTTTTATTTTTTCGAACTCCTCCGGCCCCCAATTCTTACTTTGGCCGTTCTTCGAGGGTTTGAACGAAGCCATCGTTTCGAGAAGGTCTATGATTTTGAGACTGTCGTCTGCCGTCCGCATCGATTCGATGCATCGCAGGTATTCGACTCTGGATTGTTCACGCCCATCGTCGTCTTCTGCGCAAATCCCGCCCAAGAGTTCCAGCTGCCTGGCTAATTTAAAAAGTCGCGGTGAGAAGGGGATACGTTTGTACAACGAGTCCATCGCCGCTTCCGTCGTAATTTTCCACTCTGCCGACAGATCGTCAACACTCCCAAAATCGTGATGGTCCAGCATGCGTTGGCAGTGGGAACTTTCAAGGAGATTGACCAACTGACTGGTCAGTGACGAAACTCCGTAGGTGATAGCGGGAAGAACCGCACAGGGTTCTCGTTCATCGAGCAGGGGTTCAAGGATACGTGCTACCGATTCGATTCGAAGCTTCTGCGCTTCGGGTTCATCCATCATTCGAAATTCGGGATCGAGCCCCAGCATCGCCGAGTGCTCACGAATGACCGTCGTACAAAACGAATCGATTGTGTTGATACGCGCCGAGTCGAGTTGACGTTCTCGAGCGCGCCAGAAAAGTCGTTGTTCTGGTGCTCCATCCTTTGCTCGTTCCTGAAATGCCGATCGTAGGCGCTCTTTCATTTCGAAGGCAGCCTTACGGGTGAACGTAATTGCAACGATCTGCTGAAGCGACAGCTTCGGGTCTTCGTCCAGAAGCGCATTGATACGGTCCACCAACACACGTGTCTTACCGGAGCCCGCACCAGCGTCCACGCAGATATGGGCGTTTCGCGTTTCTATAGCTTTCCGTTGGTTTGGCGTGTAGTTCATTGCGACACCGGCTTACGTGCGAGCCGCGTACGGTCGAATCGGCATACTCGGCTATTCGGACATCCCTTACATGGGTCTTCCTCGTGGGTCGGATGAAAGTGGCCCAACCGAATATGCTGCACCACACTTTCGATCGTCTCCCACAACTCTTCTTTTTGAGTAGACCAGGGTAGTGAATTTTTCTTGTCTATTTTCAGTACTTCGAGTTCACCGAATTTCATGATGCCGACATAACGGCTATCAATGCACGAATGTCCGGGCAGCAACGACTCTTCGGCAGCGCAGGCATAGAGTTTCAGTTGAACAACCTTGCCGTCCCTTACGGAATTTGAGAGGGATCCCGCATTTCCTTTGTAATCCACGATTCGGAATTGGTTGTCATCCGTCCGGTCGATGCGGTCGATGCGCCCCGAGAATCTTAACGGACCCAGTGAACTCTCATAAACGTACGGTGTATCTTTTGACAGCCCATCGTGACTAGGTGTCTTCGTATCGCCGAACGACACTTCAAGATGGCTAGGGGCCCAGTGGGCGTCGCCTTCCTCAAGCATTCGTACCAGATATTGTCGGAGCGCGATACGTATACGTTCCGCTTCGATTTCAAGTATGCCTCGTGTCAATCCTTTTTGCTTCCATAATTGGTCGTTGCACACACGCTCCAATGCCTGCTCGAGAAAATCCATCGATGCGTCGACATCGAGTTCGCTATGAGGGCGGCCGGAAAATTCCCGATAGAAAAGTTCCAATACGTCGTGATAAATCGTACCTCGAAGGCGGGGATCCAGTTCGTTACCTATGTCCGGCCATTCCGCAATGGTCAGTACACGTTCCATGAAAAAGCGAAATGGACAACTCAACCACGTCTCCAGTTGATTCGCGCTAAATACGTGATCATCGCCGTAGGCGGCACCGATTTCCGACAGCGTTACATGGTCTTTTAAATGGGCGTCGAATGCGTTGAACTCATTGTTCTGACGTTGAGCTTCGGCCGTATTCCCCGAAGTCATCGAAGGGAACGACGAAACATTCATCGTTTCGGGAACACCTCCGGCCACTTGAAAGAAATTGAGGGCATCTCGTTCGCACCGGACCAATTCCGTGGGCGGGACTAGGGTATCCGTAACCGTATCCGGCTTGTGGACGGGGATTTCTATGGGCAAGTCATTGAGTTCGGTCAGAAAAGGACTCGGTCGGCCTTCCTGCCCATTGGTGAGACGCGTGTGCCAACTGACCACCAAATCGATTCGCGCGACGGCCAGCATCCGTAAGAAAAGCATGCGTTCGCGCAATACCAAAGATTCGTCTGCATCGAAGGGAAGCCCCAACTGGCGAAGCCTATTGCGTTCCGCTTCGGGAACCACCGCATTGATCGTCACAGGGTTCGGATAGACGCCTTCCTGCACGTCCATCCAAAACACATAGTCGAATTTCAGATGGCGGGCAGTTTCCGGGTCGGTGCACAAGACCCCCGAAGAGTCGGTCGATGGCATGATGAGCATCGATTGCGCCATATCCGTCCAAATCCGAATCCAATCCTGGCGCTTCACTTTGTCCCGAGTGGAGGGGAACAAGCGCAGGTTTTCCAGGAGATTTTGAATCGTCGAAAGTACAGAAACGAACCCCTCGGCCTCGTTCGAATTCATGGATGTCAGCCGCTGGTCAATGGATTCAGGATTCAGGAACTCCTGTCCAATTTGATTCACAAACTCCGAAACATGTGCGTTACGAGGACAGGACTCTTCAAAAAGCATCAACCATTCGAATCGTTCACGCATCGCGTCGAAAGCCGATTCGGCGTCCGGCATCGTTTCCACCAGTCTCGGGAACGGCGCGTACGTAGGGGTCGTAGTTTCTTTCGAGAGCGTTTCGAACGCACGGATCCATTCCAGTTTTCCGCCCCGAACCTGCGCGCACCGTATCAGCGTGGCAAAGCGAGAACGAAACGATAACGTAGAACTGTTCCAAGGCCCGATCAACGGATCGGTGAGCGTATTCAATACGGGGATTCGATCCCATTGGGTCACGGCTTTAAGCGCGTTCGTGATACTGCGAACCATGGGAGACGACGTAGCGGGTAGTGATTGTGTAGTATTTAACGGGACATTGAATTCCGAAAAAACTTCATTCAATGCAACGAATTGTTGAGGCAGTCCGCGTCCGACAACGGCGATTGACGAAGGAGCCACGTTGTCATCCGAAATGAGGCATCGGATCCGTCGCGCGATACTCTCCAATTCATGAGTGACGGAGTGGCAATGCAGAAATGAAAGATTGTGACTGGCTACATTGCTCTCGTTTGCCTGATCTCGCCAGAATAGGTTTTGGAATACGTACTCCGTCATGCGTAACGGTGCGGACGGCTCGCATTCGATGACTTGATTTTCTGGAAATGCGCCTACAAGTTTTCCGAGCGTTTGTCGGACCAGCGTGTAGGCGTCTTCGCGATTCGGATGTTGATCCATCGCCAACCCGAAATTGAGATCTTTCAAATGAATGGCCATTGATTCGAGCAAACGGAATTCCGACGGTGTAAAATCGTCGAACCCGTCAAAAATGACTGTTCGGTACTGTTGGAAAAGCTGAGGCTGCGATTCGATGCAACAGACATCGGCCATCCAGAACATGCCCGGTAAATCATACAGCTGATTTTCAACCAATTGTTGTTGGTACGTGCGATAGACGGCGGAGATCGCTTGATCCATCACAGTGGGCTCATTTTTTCGTTCGTAGAGTCTATCTAAATCGTGAGGTGTGAAGGCGCTCTGTTTGATTTGATTGATGGTACGAAGAAGATGAGTGATGAATCCCGGAGTGGTCATCACGGATTTCAGAGGAGCCAACGCTTCTTCCGAATCCAACACGGATTGAATCGACTGCGAAAGAATGAGTCTTTGTTGTGTTGCGTCGATTAGTTTCGCTTCGAACGGTGTATCTCGTAATAATTGCCGAACCAGGCCTTCGAAGGTCGTCACGTTTTCGCCGAAAATGCCGGGAAGTTCGTATTCTGTGATGATTTCTGATTGTCGGAATCGCGCGCCTTTTTGTGTAGGCACGACCAGAATAGAATGGGAGGCATCATGCTGGAAATTGCGGTGGATGATTCTTGTGCGTTCAGAAAACGCGGGGCCGGTATAGATTCGAACGTGGGTCATGACGTGATCCCCGGAATCAATTCACCATTATACATCTTCCGACATCGTAATATTGTATCGGTAACCCTGTTCCGTCAAAAAGAGTTGGCGCTTCACGCTGAAATCCTGATCGCAGGTTTCACGCGAAACCAGAGAATAAAAATTCGCGATGGTGCCTTCAGATTTCGGGCGCAGTACACGGCCCAATCGTTGTGCTTCTTCCTGGCGCGATCCAAAGGTTCCGGATATCTGAATGGCTACGTTGGCGTCCGGTAAATCGATGGCGAAGTTGGCGACCTTCGATACGATCAACAACTTGATTTCACCTGACCGGAACGCATCATACAATTTTTCACGTTGTTTCGTACCGGTTTTGCCCGTAATAATTGGCGCCTCGAACTCGTCCGCAAATTCTTTCAATTGATCAAGATATTGACCAATGATGAGCACGTTGTCTTTTTTATGTTTCGCCAGCAGTTTGTGGCATACCTTCGCTTTTTCAGGATTGGTGGATGCGATTCGAAATTTCGTGCGCTTGGAAGAAATCACGTAGTTGTACCGTTCCTCGTCCCGCAACGGCACACGAATTTCATGACAGATCGCCTGAGCAATCCAACCCTGTTTCTCTAAAACTTTCCACGGTACGTCGTATTTCTTAGGGCCGATTAACGAAAATACGTCTTCTTCACGCCCGTCCTCTCGGACAAGCGTCGCGGTCAGACCAATACGTCGGCGTGCTTGAAGACTCGCCGTTGCCCGGAAAACCGGCGCCGGAAGCAAATGCACCTCATCGTAGACGATGACGCCCCAATTGGCCTGATCGAACAAGTCGAAATGCACGAATGGACTGTCTTTAGTCTTTCGGTAGGTGAGTACTTGATACGTGGCAATTGTAATCGGTCGTATTTCTTTCGAATCACCCGAATATTCGCCGATCTGGTCTTCCGTCAGCGTGGTTTTATCCAGGAGTTCATTTTTCCATTGACGCAATGCCACCGTATTCGTCGTCAACACCAAAGCCTGAGTCTGCATGGCGTGAATGGCGCCAATTCCGACACAGGTTTTCCCGGCACCGCAAGGCAGTACAACCACACCGCTGCCGCCATGATTCGATCCACGCATGTAGAAGGCATCCACCGATTCCCGCTGATACTTCCGCAATCCAAACGGTTTTCCCGATAGAGCCTCTTCGCGCAATTCGAAGGGGAGGGGACCACCTTCCACGTACCCGGCCAAATCTTCCACCGGAAAACCGATTTTGATCATGACGCTTTTGATGTTCCCACGATCGCCCGGTTTGATGAGTAACTTCTTGCCGTTCTCGTGACTCGTTGCGTAGGGTTTGACATCCTGGTGGTTGACCAGTTCTTTCATCAGGAGTTCGTCTTCGGATTCAATGACGAGCTGACCGTCTTCAAGCTTGTAGAGTTTTAGCCGACCATAACGAGCCACATACTCCCTGATTTCGACGAGTATGTTTTGAGGAATTTCGTATTTGCTGAACGCGCGGAGATGTTCAATGATCCCTTCGGCATCCAGACCAGCTGCCGCAGCATTCCAAAGCGACAATGGAGTGATCTGGTACGTGTGAATGTGTTCAGGAGATTTGAGTAATTCGGCGAAAGAAGCGATGGAATCCCGAGCGTCTTCAAAATAAGGACCGTCTGTTTCCAATAAAATGGATCGATCCGATTGAACGATTACGGGATTGTCAGTTACTGTGGCCATAGACCTTGGAGTGTAGCATATTACGGACGTCTACAAACAACAGAAACGGACCAAAAAAAGCGCCGATAATGGAACTTAGACGATTCGTTGATCGTCTTCGCGAAATGACTTCGGCGGTCCCAGAATCTCGGCCAATACGATCGCATTCCGGACAGTGTCCTTCGAGTGCAGCCATTGAGAATAACGAGTCTTCGCCACCGGCGCGGAAGTCTGTTTCTGTCGCCGTGACTGGGAAGACCGCTGGCGCGCCGCTTGTTGAGATTGCTGCTGTTGTTCGCGCCGCGCCTGCTTCCGACGTTCCCGTTCCGCCAAAATTTCCTCACGCCGTTTTTCACGCCGCGGGTCTTCATCACCAGAGTCTACGCGTCCCGCCGGAACCGGAGGGGGCGACGACCGTTGAAGTCTTTTCGCTACTTCCCGCTCATGTCGCTCCCGCTCTGCTTTTGCCTGCTCCCGAACATTTCCATGGGAATGGGGTTCGTGTGCCCGTTCGATAGGCGGGGTTGGTAGTTCCCGTCTCGCTTTCGGTTCAATAGGAACCCAATCATCCGAATCCTGATTGAGTTCGCCGAGGAGCGTCTCGAGCAACTGCTTGCCTGGCGCAACCGATTCGCGAGTTCGCGTTGCTGACCCCGCCCCTTTCGGCCGAGCCGTACGCACCTGTTCGGTGCCCGTCGGTCTATTACTCGTGACACGCCGGGTTGGTCCCGACGTGTTGCCGTTGCCTTGTCGGTCACCCCGGGCACCTTTGCGGCGTTCCAACTCCTTTTTCTCTTTCAACTTGTTCGCGATCGAAGAGAAGACCATCAAGACGACGAAGAATATGGCGAGCATTGTATCCATACCAGATCTTTCCTAATTTAGTTTACAACTAGTTGTTGTCGTCGACTTCAGGTTTCGCGATAGATTCACGCATGTCCGTATCAGCCATCACGTTTTTCATTTTGTAATAATCCATGATGCCCAGATTCCCTGAACGAAATGCGTCAGCCATGGCTTTCGGCACTTCGGCTTCGGCAGCAACTACTTTCGCACGCATTTCTACGACCTGCGCGCGCATTTCCTGTTCCTTCGCTTTGGCCATCGCGCGGCGTTCTTCAGCACGGGCCTGAGCAATTTGTTTATCCGCATCGGCTTGTTTCGTTTGCAGAATAGCACCAATGTTTTCTCCAACGTCCACATCGGCGATATCGATGGAGAGAATTTCGTATGCCGTACCCGAATCCAGTCCACGTTTCAATACAACCTTGGAAATCATGTCCGGATTCTCAAGCACTTTCTTGTGGGATTCGGCGGAACCAATCGTCGTCACGATCCCTTCACCTACACGGGCGATAATCGTTTCATCGGTCGCACCCCCGATGAGTGTGCTGATATTGGTTCGCACCGTCACCCGGGCTTTGGCTTTGATTTGAATTCCGTCCATCGCGACGGCGGCCACCGACGTAAGTCCTTTTGAAGGATCGGGACAGTCAATGACTTTCGGGTTTACGGAGGTCTGTACGGCATCCAAAACGTCACGCCCGGCCAAGTCAATGGCGGTCGCTTTTTGGAAGCTCAGTTCGATGTTGGCTTTGCTTGCTGCCACCAACGCTTGTATCACGCGCACGACGTTACCACCTGCCAGGTAGTGTGTTTCCAATTCGGCGGTGGATACATTGATTCCCGCTTTCACAGCCATAATACGACTTTCAACGATAACCGAAGGCCTTACTTTTCGAAGCCGCATGAAAATGATCTCTACTAAACCAACTCTCGCTCCTGATACCAATGCCTGAATCCACAGGTTGGCGTACATAAAAAACGCGATACCCAAGATTAGAAGGAATATGCTCCCTACCGCGACGGCAATATACATTATCATTTCCATTTTCGTATCCTTTCAAATTTGAATTATAAGTTAGTGTGCACGTTTAGTATCTATATGTGCAATCGATGTTCCGATTTCTTTTAATACGTCTTTTCCGTCCAGGTCAATCACGAACGCTTCCGTCAACGACACGTCCCGACCGTCTTTCTTGGCCGAAGAGCAGGCTCGAACAACCTGCATCACGTCTCCTCCCGCGAGGTAGTGGGCCACCAGGTCTTCCAACTCAACCTGCATTCCGGCCTTGTGTGATTCGGTGTACGCAATCATCACGGTGTCCGCCCGCACCTTCCTGAACGTCAATCCGATAATCGTTCGCAAGGGTACCGACGCCTTTGCAATATGGCTCCGGAACCACAATCGTCCATAATACATGTAACAGACCAAAAAAAGTATTGCTACAATGGCGACCGGAATCAACAGCAAGAAAATCAATCTATCCGTTCCTATCTAAACGGCTACGCCGTTTTATCTGCGTCTTCCTGTGCTTCTTCAACGACGACCCGATTCCCTTCGACTTGAACGATTCGAACGGAGGAACCCGCTTCAATATACGTGCCGTCTGACACGGCGTCAATCCGCTGGTTGTCCAACGTCAATATTCCTGCCGGTCGCAATGGAGTATGAGCGATCGCCGTTTGGCCGACAAGATTTGGGTCCTGACTCGGTCCACTATAGCCGTCTTCTTTTCGTTGGACCCCATCCATTACAACCAGTTTTTTGGCCGGCGTGTTCGTCATGACCCAGAAACCGCCGATGAGCGTAACGATCATTGCGGCAAACTCACCGAGTGCGATCAGTAAGCCGTACTCTGGAAATTCGGCCCATGCTAGAAAGACGCTTCCCAGGACCATGAAAAAACCCAAGATGCCCATAATCAAACCAGGCAGAATGAATTCAGACGCGATAAATAGAATGCCGCCTACGAACAGGATAATGATCCACATCATGCCGCACCTTCCTCCTCTGCAGGTTGACTGGATTCTAACAAGGAAATAAGCTGTCCAGCTTCAATCCGAATCGCCTGTACGATTTTCATTTTGTCCGCCGGGTCCTTCGGATCCGCTTCTTCCTGAACATCGAAAGTTTCCATCAACGCGTTACCGGTTTCGAAAACGGTACGCGCCTGACTTAAAAGTTTGTTATAGCGATTGATGATTGGCAGACAAGAATAATATCCTGCGCCCTGTTGATGAAGCACATTCATATCCTGCAAAAGTTGACGCAGCATCGTAATTAATGACGTTCGAATATCCACATTTAACCTTCTTTCGCTTCTGTGTCAACTTCCACCACATACCGATTTCCGTCCGCCTGTGTAATTACCAGCGGCGTACCTTTTTCGACAAAGTCACCTCGCGTAACGATGTCATAATTCTGGTTCCCAAAACGACCTTTACCGGCCGGGCGTAGCATGGTCGAAGCCACGCCTCGCAGCCCAACGGCCGCCTCCACCGTTTCCGCGGATTGTACGGTGTACCCTTCGTCCACGTCTTGAGTGCCCGACATCACCATCGCCTCGTAGAAAGGCATCATCGGCATCAATTTCCAAGTCAAGACGATGAACGCGACGAAAGACCCGATGAAGACCATGAATAAAGTACCCACTTCGTCCAAACGTTCATAGTCCCACGTGTATTGGGGAAACGTAAAGTTCACGAGGGAAAGATATACGCCCACCAGGAGGCACAAAAGCCCACCAACGCCCGCCAAACCGAATCCCGGAATCACGAATGCTTCAAGAAGAATCAATAGAATACCCGTCAGGACCAATATGATATCGATGGTATCTGCCAATCCTAAAATGAAATGGGCTCCGAAGAATAATGAGAGACACACGATCCCGACGATACCCGGCAATCCGAATCCCGGCGTACGAACTTCGAGATACAACCCGCCCATGCCTAGCATGAGCAGCAGTCCCGCAATCGTTGGACTGGTCAAAAAGCGAAATGTCATTTCCGCCCAGTTCGGTTCCACGATGTGATAGGCCTCAGCTTCCAGCAAGAAATGTTTGACCACGTCATCCAAATCATCGGCAGTAGATTCGATCATCCCGTACTTGAGGGCTTCCTTCGGCGTCATGGTCAACAACTTGCCCTTGGCCAACATCAACTCACTGCCGTCTTCGTAGACGATCGTCCCGGGAGCAATACCGTCGTCTTCCTCGATAGGTTCTTCGTCAATCACGTCCGGAATATTCTTGTCCGTAAAATTGTCGATGACGTCTTCAACGAGGTCCTGAATTTCAGGTTTGACCCGTGATTTGGTTTCTTCCTCGTCGTCCGAGCCGTCGTCGGCCACCGCGTACACTTCGTAATCTCCGAGTTCATTCACGAAAGCGCGCAGCTCGATATCTTTATCCACCATGGCCTGAGCCATGTCAGCGTTATGTCCATTTTCCTCGGCCAACGCGCGCATCTTCGCACGCATAAAGGATTCGCTTTTCTCACCCGCCGGCGTCATCCCTTCGGAAGTCATCAGTACTGGAGTTGCCGCGCCAATGTTGCTACCCGGAGCCATGATTAAATCATCGCACGAAAAACTGATGAGCGCGCCCGCCGATATGGCGCCCATACCTTCGATGTAGGCAATGGTTCGGCACTTCGCTTTCGAGATAGCTGTAGCGATTTCGACAGCGGAATCCACACGGCCGCCCGGTGTATCGACTCTAAAGATCAGCGCGACCGCTTCGAGGTCGTTTGCTTCCTTTACGGCCCGTTCCACCAATACCTGCACGCCCGGTTCAATCATGCCTGTGATCGTGCACACCACGATCGGGCCTTTGGCAATGTCCGTTTCGGTCGTAATCAGGGGATCATCTTGCCCCCACGCGGTCGCGGCCAAAAGGCAGACCAATCCCATCAAGAATGGATTCATTCGGTGTTTTTTCAATAGATTCATATAGTAAATACCATCCGTCCCTAAAGTTTATTCTACCCCCTGCACAACTCGTGGTCAATACAGGAGTTATGGGAGCAGCGCCAACCCGATTTCGTTGTTCAACTCAAATCCCAGACGGGTAGGCATCCAGGTGGAATCCGTTTCATCCAATAGCCCACGTTGTTTTAAATCATCTAACGCCGACCCGAAGTCGTCTTCAATAGAACACTCAAATCGCGCTGCATATTCTGCTTTGGGGATTCCGGCTTGCGTGCGCAAGAATTGAATACACGTTTCCACTTTGATCTCGTCTTGTGCCAGATCAAATACTTCTTCTTTGGTATGGGGGTTTTCCACGTACTGGTGAATGACCGAGGTGTTTTTTGCCCGGCGATTGCCCAAATACGATACGGCCCCCGGTCCGAACGCCGCATACTCGCCGTTCCGCCAATAAATTTTGTTGTGGGAGGACTCAAAACCTTCCTTCGCAAAATTCGAAACTTCATAATGGGTGAAATCGGTCAACGTGTCCATGGCCAGCCGATACTGCGTCAGACTGTCGTCATCTTCCAGCGCGGTGTGACGTTGATTCCAGAACGGCGTATTCATTTCGTACGTAAGCGCGTACGTCGACACATGGGGCGGGTCGAATTGAATTGTTTCTTCGAGCGTGGCCTTCCAGACATCCGAGGGTTTTCCGCCGAAAATAAGGTCGATGCCCCAATTCGGAAAATGCTCCGCGATTTCATGTACCGCCATCATCGCCGTGTAACTGTTGTGACACCGCCCGAGAAACTTCAACACTTCATCGTTGAAACTCTGTACTCCCAGATTGGCGCGATTGATCCCAATCCGTTTCCACGTTTCAATCAGGTCCGGCGTCACATCATCCGGATTAATCTCAATCCCGAACTCCGAATCCTCGACAAACGTGAATTTCTTATGCAACAGCTCGAATAGCCGATCCATCGAAGAAGACGTCATCAACGAAGGCGTACCCCCACCCAGAAAAACACTCTGCGCTTCGGTAGGTCCGTCGAATGCCTCGATCTCCGCACATAGCGCGTCCACAAATTCTTCCGGCACCGTCCCGTTCGTCCGCTTCTTCACAAAATCACAATACGGACACACCACCCGACAAAACGGGATGTGAATATAAATGCCGATGGGAGTAGTCATGAAGGTATTGTAGCGAAAAACGTTGGCCGGAGTGGTAAATCGTTGAATCTCGGTTGGTTACTGCGCCTTCTTAACCTGGTTCTCGTCGATTACTTTGGTCAGCTCGGACCATGCTGGTTTGGGGCGGTCCTGGCGACCTTCGTTTTGGGCGTTGTATTCTTCGACGGTGAGGCCGGCGTACGTCGCGCGTACCCAGGTTTCGAGAATGTGGACTTCAGGAGGGGCCGAACGAAAACGCGCACGGCGGAATTCGCGCAGTTCCTGGCGCAATCGTATGGAAGCCCAACCCAATTCCAAATATTTTTGGCGGCCGATATCCTGGATTAGATCGTCCGTGGTCAAGCCTTGAAGCAGCGGTCTATACTGCTTGAGCGCGTATTCAACCTCTTCCAACGACGGAACGTCATCACCAGCATTGATTCGTCCATTGATGGCTTTGAGATTTTTCGTGATTGTTTCATGTCGGTCGTTCAACCAGATCGATTTTTCGTCATTGTCCATGACTGCGACACCGATGTAGGCGGCCAACAAAATCCGGTATTCCAACTCCCCGCCTTTGCCTCGAAATATTTCCTGGAAACGATGACCTTCCCATTCGGCCATCAATGCGTTGGTGCCGTCGACGGTGGATAGTTCTTTCAGGAAGGCTACGGCCTTTGGCCCATCGGTGAGGCCCAACAGCGCGATAGCGTGAAACTTCGTCGTCGCCAATGATTGTTTGGTCGCGAGTTCCATCGATTCCCAGTTTTCCGTTTGCCGTACGAAGGCAAGAAGGATATCGCTGGACTCGTTGGACTGGCCGAGCATGGCCAATACCCGACAATAAAAAAACCATTGATCCACTTGTTCATCGTCGGCCAATTGCGCCTTCATGAACGTCACGTCGTCGCTATTCAAATATTGCCGCAGTTTGACACCGTCGTATCGAAACAGTCCGTGAATATATTCGATCCACCGTTGGGTATTCGGAAAATCTTCTCGTGTTGAAGATTGAAAGTCATTGGCGTTGGCGGGATTCGTATCCGCTCTAGTGATTTGAATTTCTGGAGCAGGAGGAGGGGGGGCATTCTTTTTCTGCTGTTTGAAATTTGTGTACAGAACGAACGCACCTGCACAACACGTACACACTACGAGTGGAACCAGAATTCGGTCTCTTACAAAATTCGTTTCAGCCATCGTTCCATTCCTAAGCTGCTGCGACCCAATATTCCTATAGTGCATTATCCCGATACCTCAATCCACTTTCGGGAGCCCTATCGGGACGATCCCAATCCGCTTATAAGGCCATTGATGAGCCCTTCGTCGCGGAAAATACACTTTCGACGTTTATCAATAAATACCGGTTAAATCTTCCAAAAATGTAGTAAATACTTTACAAAAAAACAAATATGGTGGTACAACTGATGTGAAGCTAATCGCTTCTGGAAGGTGACCAAAAATTTGAAGGTAGAATCGGATGCATGGGGGTGCGGAATACCGGTTCAATCACAGATCCAGGGGTAAAAATGGCTATCCTAGAATTACTGCAAACCGAGAACGATGACTTTTCCTCTCGGTACGACGCGCAAATGTCCATCATCGAATCGCTTCCTACCCTTCCCGATCTTGTTTGGGAATTACAGGCGGCCATTCAAAGTGCTGAGACAGGAACGGCGGAAGCGTCTATCATCGTCGAAGAAGACCCCAGTCTCGCGGCGAATGTACTGCGTTTAGCGAACTCCGTGGCTTTCGGGGCGGGCGAATCTTTCATTTCGTTACAAGCGGCTGTGACCCGAATCGGCATGAATGAACTCGAATGCCTTGCCAACAGTATTCTGGTGATCGAAACCTTCAAAGAATATGGACACTCCATGGACCACAAGACGTTCTGGGGGCACAATATCGAAGTCGCGTGCGCAGCAGAGGCCTTGGCCGATCGGTTCGCCGAAGATATTACACTGATGTCGAAGCAAGCCTTCATGGCCGGATTAATGCACGACCTCGGAAAACTCGTTCTCGATCAATTTTTCCCCGAAGATTTTGCCCAGGTTCAAGCGTATGCAAAAAAAGAACACATCCTCGATCATCTCGCCGAGCGTCGAATTCTGGGGATGGACCACGGCGAGATATTTGGTCGCCTCATCGAGACGTGGAGTTTCGATGACAATATTCAAGAAGCCGTCCGATACCATCACAGTGCCGAGCAATGTGACGATGCCTACGTCAACGACGCGGAGCTGATTCGGTACGCCGATAACATCGTCCACTTCCGTAAAAATTCAATCATCCTCGACGACGCGCCCACGCATCAAACCTTCCCCATGGACCTGGAGGAAATGTCCAGTCTCATGGTAGAACTCGACGACGCCGGCACTCAGCGGATCGGGCTATTGGATTAAAAAAAGGGCACGACCAATTTGGCCATGCCCTTTGCAGAGTTCTATTTTTGACTAGCGCCTAAACGTAACCGCCGCCTTTGAAGGTGGTGTCTTTTTCGAGGATGACATTGATCAGGGCTGGTTTGCCGGACGCGAAGGCGCGTTCGAGAGCGGGCTGGATGTCTTCCGGTTTCTCGACGAATTCGCCGTGACCGCCGAGGGCCTCTACCATCTGATCATACCGAGTATGGTTCAAGTCGACTGCGCAGAAGTGGCCGTATACGGCTCCCTGTGGACGCATCATCTGACCCCATGCCGCGTCGTTCCCGATGATACCGACGATGGGATATCCGAAACGAACTGCCGTATCGAATTCCATACCGTTCAATCCGAAGGCGCCGTCACCATAAATGATGAGTACTTTGCGATCCGGGAATTTTTCCTGGACGGCCAAAGCGAAAGGCATACCCACACCCAAGGTGCCTAAAGGACCCGGGTCCATCCATCCACCGTTGGGAGGAATGGGGACGACTTTTGCGGAAGCAGCAACGACGTCTCCACCATCCCCGATAACGTACATGTCTTTGTCCTTCGCAACGAAGTCGGCGATTTCCTGACAGAAGCGCGGGGTCTTGATAGGTACGTCGTCCGATCCTTGTTCGCCCTTGAGTTCTTCTTCCAATTTGTCTTCTTGAGCGCGCAGCTCAGTCGAGTACGCGGAATGATCTATCCCATAGTTGTCGTCATCGATTACTTTGCACATGTCTTCAAAACTACATGCCAAGTTTCCGACCAATGCCACATGCGAAGCACGGTTTTGACCTACGAGTAGATTGTCCATTTCCATCTGAATGATTTTCGCGTCGGCCGGAATATCCGCACCAAACTTCATCCGGAAATCGAGGATACAACCCGCGAGAATGATACAGTCGCATCCTTTAATAGCGTCACGACGCGTACGGTTGAACAACAGACCGCTATCCGATTTGAGGATACCGCGACCCATCCCGTTGGCATACGCCGGAATTTTTGTCTTGTCGAGGAACGCCGCGACTTCTTCATTGGCGTTCGACCATTTCACGCTCGTACCCACCATCATCATAGGACGTTTGGCATCCTTCAAGATGTCGAGGGCCTTGGTGATTTCGGTACGCTGTGCGGAAATTAACGGGGACGTCGTACGGATGGGAGGGTAGGTGACATTTTTTTCCTTCACATCATTCATCAGCACGTCCATGGGGATTTCCAGGAACACAGGGCCCGGAATACCCGTTACTGCGTGACGGACTGCGATTTCGATGAACTCAGGAATACGAGCCGTGTCGTAGCAGGCGCCGGACCATTTCGTTATGGGTTTCATCAACCCGACGTGGTCCATTTCCTGGAGCGATCCTTTGTGCAAATTCGCGAATGGTCCCTGCCCCCCGATTACGAGGATGGGGGAGTTGGCGCGCCAGGCGTTGGCCACACCGGTCACAGAATCCGTTACTCCGGGACCTGCCGTAACCACAGCGACTCCCACTTTACCGGGATTCACGCGTGACCAGGCGTCCGCCGCGTGAGTGGTCGCCTGCTCGTGACGTACGTCGATGACCTTGATGCCTTCTTCCAGACACCCGGCATAAATCGGCATGATGTGTCCGCCGCTCAGCGTGAAAATACACTCCACGCCCATATTCTTAAAAGCCTTACCGGCTAACATTCCACCATGTGGCATTTGAATCTCCCTATTCTGTTCGTCAATTCCGAGGCGATTAACGCCTTAATTACATGGCCGTGCAAAACGGCCGATCATCACAAATGAATCCCGATAGCATACTGATTGTTTCGCCCCTAAGTAAAGGCAAAACGCTCGATAATGGCCCAAATACGCTTGAAAAGGCTTGTCAGAGACGCCGTTTCGCGTTACACTCGGACTATCGAAACTTTGGTGGGCAGGGGAGAATTCAATATGCGTAAATTTATTTCTATTTCGACCGCGGCTGTTCTGGTCGCGACCTCAGCGGCATTTATTTGGACCGAAACGGCTGATGCCCAGGAACGGCAACGCGTTCAACAGCGTCAGGTGCAAAATGTTCAGGTGAAAAAGACAACCCGAGTCCGCAAACCGATGCAGGATTTAAAAAGCATCCCTGTATTCAAAGTCGTCCCCGGTGAGCCTACCTATCAATACCGCGAGAGCGATCTGAAAATGATTCAACGAGTGGCGCCCGCCTCGAAAACCATGCCGAATCAACAGAAGGCAAAATTGTTAAAAAGCAACGGACCCACGCCGCCGCCGTCCGGTCCCGGCAATGTTCAAAACACACCGCCCCCGAAAATCACGACGTTGAAATTGTCGACCCGAAACAACTACCACGGTTTGGGCTGGTTGGAATTCAATGAAACGCGTCACTCAGATGCAAAAGTCGATTACACCATGTGGTTTTCGCCTATGTCCGGCATGGGGTATATGAAGGCCCACCTGAAATTCGAAAAAGGCGAACGATATCTCATCGACTGGAGTGTCGGCTGTGATGACAAACGTGACTTCCATTATTTGTCCACCGGCGGATCCCAAACCACCACGCTGAACGAAGGTGAACATCATCTGCTCGCCATCATCGAACCCCAAAGTTCCGGCTGGTCGTCCCTCATGCTCTGGGCCGATACGCAGTGGGTATTCTACGGAGTCGAAGTTTCGAAGATGTAGGTGAATGCCGAATGCAAGTAGTTGCGGAAAAAAATGATGCCGAAATAAAGACCAAACGATCTCGGACGGGGCATCTGAATGCGAAAGTCTGTGTCGCAGTGGCCGTCTTCCATATTTGCATCGTGGCAGGAACAAGTTTCCCGTATTGGCCTGTACCTGCATGGCCCAATGGCAACGTGTGGGACGTACAACTTTTGAGCATAATTGTCTTGTTTATGGTCGACATACCGGTGTTTTGCTTTTTCGTTATTTGGGCTATTTGGGCGATCATTGTTCGAACATGTCATTCAATCTTACGATTTGCCGTTAAGGACCATACGTCACGTTCCAAAAAATGGAAACTGAACCCGATTGTCGTGTCTATGGCCATATCGTTCATCATCTATTTGACGTTCGTTACTCACCACCGAATCGTAGACGACCGTCTCGCCACGATTCCTTCTAAAGCGACGCCAATTGTCATCGCGTTAGAGAAGTACCGAGAACAGGAAAAATCATATCCCCGGGAAATCGAGAATCTTGTTCCTCAGTACCTTGAAAAACTTCCGGCCACCGGAATCGCGGGAGCGCCCGAGTTCTTTTACGAGGAATATCCTTCGAAGAAAGACTTCTATGAATTATTCGTACCTATTCCGGAAGGGCTAGGGGGATGGGATGTGTTTCTTTATCAGCCCGATGAAAATTATGATGAGTTGAAGAAGTCTGCGTACGTAGAAAAATTTGGTGATTGGGCTTTTGTTCGCGATTGATCGGGTGTTCGAATTGATCGTTTGGATTACGATCTCGAATGATGAAGTGGCGGTTGGCAATGGAAGTACCTGACAAAATCGAAGGTGAGTTTTGGGTGCCGCTAATCATGCGCGGCTTTTGGTTTCACCTATTCGCCCTCGTTTTAGTCTGGAGTAATCTCGCGTGGCTCTACGTTGACAATTTAGAGTTTGCCTCCCCAACCATTGCAATCCAAAGGGTCCTGGAAGATCAGATCGCTTTACGAGCGCGATTATCCACATGGTGTTTCGTCGCTAGTCTCTTCACGATTTTCAACGTCATCATCTTAATTCTCGGACCGAAACCGGAAGTGCAAAATAGCGCCGTCGGATTCGTGAGGGGAGCCATCTTGTTGCTTCTCGCTTACCTGTTCCCGCTTCAAATCGGACAGGGGACCTATACGGAATTGAAGGACGTGGTGCGACACTATATGTTGGCGCAAGTGCCCGACCGTGCTCAACCGATTTTGAATGCCATCAAGGCATATCGACACGACGTCGGCCGCTTCCCCAATTCGCTGAACCATTTGGTACCAAAATATCTGAGCAACATCCCGCCGACCGGTATCGCCGCGTGTCCAGAATTTATCTA
>Ga0315336_1001107_pt1 | contig 58046 bp, 43 predicted proteins | sample ASW5metaG_FD_204512 | JGI IMG/M metagenome (GOLD analysis project Ga0315336, IMG submission 204512) | Ammonia-oxidizing marine archaeal communities from Monterey Bay, California, United States - ASW #5 | ecosystem: Environmental > Aquatic > Marine > Intertidal zone | place: USA: California...
CTGGTTGCGAGCTGTAGACATTCGTCCTGGCAACCGGGCAGTGGCACATCACATCAACATCCTCGCTGGCGATCGCCCCACGATGGCGGCCACCAAGGAGCGGGATGTCAACGAGTCTGCGAAAATAAACAACCACTTGCAGGGCGGCGGAATTTTAGGTGATGCCTGGTTGGGTTCATGGGGACCCGGTGCCGGCGCGTCTCGTCCCTTCCCCGATGGGATGGGTCGACCGATTCCTGATGTCAAAGTAATCACCGGGGATATCCATACGTACAACGCTACCGATAAGACTCAGATCGAACGCACGAAAGTCGGTTTCTATTACGGCAAAGGCGACTTGAAAAAAGTGATGTCACTGGGAGCGGCGGGTAGCCTGGATTTGGCGATACCGCCGGGTGAACGAAAATACGAGTCCATGGGGACGTATACCTTTGATCAGGATGTAAATGTTGTATCGTTCACACCTCACATGCATCTCATCGGTCGCGACATGACGTTTACGGCCGTTTATGCCGACGACCGCCGAGAAGTCTTGCTTGAAGTCCCTCGGTACAAGTTCAACTGGCAGACGGTGTATTCCCCGGCAGAACATAAGTTCATGCCGAAGGGGTCGAAAATCGAAGTCGTCTCTCATTTGGACAACTCAGCGGATAATCCGTACGCCAACGATCCTTCTGAATGGGTATTGTATGGTGCCGCATCGTATGAAGAAATGGCGTTCGGTATCTTTTCGTTTTATCCTACCGAGGGCACCAAGGTGAAGACCGGTTCGATGCAAAAACGCGTAGACGAATTTCTGAAGACAGCTCCCGAAGGTGCCTACAGCGGTAAAGTACGTCTGGCTCACGTTCCGATGAAAATCCCGATGGCTGTCGTGGTCCCCGAAGAAGGCAATGTGCTCCTTTGTATTGGCAACGGCGGGATGACCGTCGAGCTCGATGCAGGCGAAGTACAATGGGATGGAAATAAGTTCTCGGCGAATCGTAATAGTGGTCAAGGACCCGTAGAAGTAAATGGCACGCTCATCGACGGGTTTGTAGATATGACGATCCGATTGGATGACGCCGACATCCCCATCATGAATACAAAAGACATGGACCCTTGGAAGTTCGAAATGAGAAAACCCAGGGGATAAACCCTCCACTTTTCACAGTCCATTGGAAACCGCGGTACAAATGGGCTATAACGTTTGTTATGAAACGATATTTCATTTCCATCATTCTACTCGCTGAAAGTTTCGCTTGGGGTCAGACCGCCGTCTCGCCCATCGCGCATACGCCTTCCGAAGCTACCACGCCAAAGGGCGAATACATTTCCTGGAAAGAACACATTATTGACGACACGGCTTCGGCCGGGATCCCGATTAGTGGAAGTGACGGCTTGGTCATGGCCGATTTGGATGGGGACGGCTTCGAAGATATCGTGTCCGTTCATGAATCGGACACGACGTACGACAATGTAGCCGACGGCCATATTCGAATTGCCTTCGGATCGGCTTCTCCAGACGAGTGGATCAATATGACGTTGGCCGAAGGCGCCGAGGCAGGAGCCGCTGAAGATGCCGCAATTGGCGACATGAATGGTGACGGGCATCTGGATATCATTGCCGCTTGTGAATTGTCCCATGTGATCTATTTTCAAAATCCCGGCGTGAATATACGGACGAAACACTGGCCACGACTCATTCTCCCCGTGACCGAAAAACGAGGGTCCTTTATTCGGGTGTTTCTTGCCGATTTCAATGGAGATGGCCAATTGGAAGCGGTCGCTCCGAACAAGGGAGAGCAGAATCCAGACCGCAATACGATGGACCTGAATCCGATTTCCATTTTCGCATTCGATGGTGAACCAATGGACGTGGAAGCCTGGCGAGAAATCGAATTGGGCCGTTATCGTATCCCGCAGAATTCGGACCCGGTAGATTTGGACGGCGACGGCGATATGGATATCGTCGGAGGAGCGAGGAGCGAGGCAAAGATCATGTGGTTTGAGAACCAAGGCGGGCCCGGGTTTAAGTTCACTGAACATCCCATTAAACTGGACCGAGACCGCGCAGGCGGGTTCAATATGGACTATGCCGACCTGAATGGTGACGGACGATTGGACATTGTTGCGGCGACCCAACGAGGTTTGTGCTGGCTTGAACAGCCGATGGCAAAGGACGGCGTTTGGACGTCTCATTACGTAGGAACGTTTGGGCCAGACACGATGACGGGGTTTACGTTGTCAGACATCAACGGCGATGGAAATTTGGACGTCATGGCCGGCAGTTATAGTCGTGGTCCACGTGGCCAAGATGGAGAATTAAGCCCCAGCGATCGCTTGGGACGTATAGGATGGTTTGAAAATCCCGGGAGCACTTCGGAAGATTGGACACGCCACGATGTATCGCGCCGAATCCGCGGGATGTTTGATAAATTTATCGCTCGTGATATGGACGGTGACGGAGATATCGATTTCGTGGGCACTCGCGGTAACAGCAACCCTTTCGATGGCGTGTTTTGGCTGGAGCAGGTTCGAACACCCGATCCGCAAAAACGTTTTACACCGGCACGGACCACCGATAGCCGCGAAATGCCCCTTCCGCCCGAATAGCATTCCAAACATCAGTTTTTCTTGTCCATCAAAGGCGCAAATATTTCTTTGGATTCCGGTGGCCCTGTGATGTCCAATTGGACGCTTTTTTTGTTCGCCGGAAAATGGAGTGTGAAGGTAAAAAAAGGACAGCATTCTCTTTCTACCTCAAGATATTTGATAATCTGAGCAACATACGAAGAGTCGAAGTCGATACGGTAGCCGTTGTCCAGTTCGATAACCTTTGATGCGTGCGAAAACAGCTCGGTGGTTTCCTTTTTTCGAACCGCAAAGGCCTTCGGATCGGTTATGTTGCATGCTATAGCGGTCGGACCCGATTGAATTTCATCCTTCAAACCGGCCGTCAGGTCCCGTTTCCGTGCGTCGGTCTTCGCACTGTCGGTGGCACAACATTTTTCTACGGCTTCCTCGGCCTGGACGAAGCCGATCGCAACTACCAGGGCGACCGCCGTTAGTAAGGGTGTCTTGGTAATAACATTCATCTCATTTCTCCTTATTCCCAATTGGTTCTTTTTGCAATTCGTCCATTTTGGACGTACACTTTTAGGTACTGTACACCGTGGAGCGTGGTCCACGGTCAAGCGTTTTTTTTGGGAGATAAAGATGCTAATCGGCGAACTTTCAAAGCAAAGCGGCCTATCGCGGGATACCATTCGATATTATGAAAAGCGCGGCCTAGTCCAAGCGCCTATCCGGCACGACAACAATTACAAAGACTATTCCGACGACACGCCCCACGTTCTCCTGTTTATCAAAAAACTTCAAAGCGAAGGATTTACATTAAACGAGGTAGACGGTCTCTTGAAAAAATCCGATACGCAGTCACTAACTTGTGAGCAGGCAAAAGAGTTGGTGCAGCAGAAACTCGACGAAATCGACGAGCAGATTGCGGACCTGCAGTTATCGGGACAACGATTAATTGATTCATTTTCGTCATGCACGTCGATATCCCCGGAGGGAATCTGTACACCTTTCAAGGTTACGCCGACGAATTAAGCATTCATCAACCCCGACTCAATCCGCAAAAGGAACATGTATCGAATTGTTCAATTCGTACTCAATGGAAAGAATCAACCAGACGGCGTCGACTTCATGCCATTTTTTAGTACATTCTCTGGTATTAATTCTTTGCGCGGAAGGCCTCCAGGGTTGCGCAATATTCAATGGGAATTTCAAAGCCGTTGAGGCCGATCAACTGTACCGCTCCGGACAACTCAACGCGAGACAGCTCGAACGCCAAATCTTGAGACACCAAATCAAAACCGTTATCAGTCTGCGAAAACCCGCGCCGGACGAAAAATGGTTCATCAACGAGAAACGAATCTGCGACAAAAACAATGTAGCACGGTTTGACCTGCCTTGGACCTATTCCACAATCCCGAAGCCTGAATCCGTGGCCCTGTTGGTCAAGCTTCTGGAGGAACAATCCAAACCGATTCTGGTTCATTGTCAAGGAGGCGTGCACCGTACGGGAATCGCCTCGGCGATTTATCAGCTGAACAACGAAGTACCCAAGGAAGTGGCCAGCAAAGAAGTAGGTCTATTTTTCATGAAAGCACCCATCGGAGACTTTTTGGACTTGTACCCCACGGACGATTCCGACTTCGGCGATTGGCTGGTCGTGAATTATCCGACTATTTATGCGGACTATAACGAAGAGAATGAATTCAAACGGTAGTTTCCGAAGTAACATTCAAGTCTAAACCCACGTTGTTTGGTATACTCAGTATCGACAAGCAATCACGATCTCACAGGCGCGCACATTATGGCTACGGCAATTGATAGATTTCTGAGTTATAAAATTCGCGACGTCGAATTAGAATCTAGATTTCGTGCCGATAGGCTGCAATACGACATTGGTCAGGCTAGGATTCTCACGGCGCTGGTTTTTTTGCTCTTTTTGGTTTTTATTTTCCTCGACCCGTTGCTTTCAGTCGGAGAAAGCCACGTCTTTAACGCAAACATCGCCCGTCTGGTCGCGGCGTTCGCGTGTATGATGGCATTTTTTCTCATCGGGAAAGTTACCACGCCCCGAAAATTCGACTTGGCTATGCTTCTCGTCGTGCTAGTCATTGATGCGAATGTGGTCATCCTTGCCGTCGTTTCACCGGCCGAATTCAGGACCCTCATCGCATGGGATATTTTGGCTATTTTTGTTACCTACGCATTCATCCCGGTCACCCTGTCATTTCAAATTGCGACGGCACTCTTTTTATCGTTTTCAAATGCCGTCGTCTGGCTCGTCTTTAAAAATCCGGATTGGCCGGCGTTCGAGCTCGGCTCAACCATTTCGCTCTACGTGGGCACCAATATTTTCGGGATCTATCTGGCCATACGATTCAAACTCTACGATCGAAAAGGTTTTCTGTTGCTATTGAGAGAAATAGAAGCAAAAGAGCAACTGGAAACGGCTATGACCGAGGTGAATGTGCTACAGGGAATCATCCCGATTTGTGCTCATTGTAAAAAAATCAGAAACGATGACGGCATTTACGAAGCGGCCGAAGACTACATTGCCAAGAACACGGAAGCAGATTTTTCGCATACTTATTGCCCTGTTTGTATCGAGAAGCACTATACGCAAATAGATCGCGATGGACGGGACTGATCCAAACGGAACTCCGAATCGATAAGTGTCAATCGACTGAACTCTAGGACGACGAGAGAAACTAATCTCTGACGCCGGCCGCGATAACCGATTCAATGGCGTCCAAAAGCACGTTGATCATATAAGGTTTTTGCAGGAACGCGATGGTACCGTTTCCACCGAATTGCGCAACCAGGTCCGGTTCGCTGAATCCCGATGCCAACACGATGGATGCGTCGGGGTTGATATTCTGCATCCGTCTACACGCTTCCTGTCCATCCATTACGGGCATCGTCAAATCCATCAACACGGCATCGATTTGATGTCGTTTTGCTTCGTAGATTTCGACGGCTTCCTTGCCATTGGTGGCCGTAATCGTATCGTAGCCCCGACTTTTTAGTGCGGATTCGGCGAAGGTCCGCACGAAAGCCTCATCGTCGACCACGAGAATTGTCCCTCCAGTGTATGGGGTATCGACGTCGTCGGAATCCGCGAGCTTGGACGGAGCCACAATTGCGGCAGGCAACAAAATCCGCACCACCGTCCCCTTCCCCAAAGTGGAATCAACTGTGATCGCTCCATTGTGTCCTCGAACGATTCCCAACATGGCGCTCAATCCGAGACCATGCCCCAGTTCTTTCGTGGAGAAAAACGGGTCGAACATGCTGTTTAACGTGTCGGTATCCATTCCGCACCCGCTATCTTTTACTTCAAGAAATACGTATCGACCCTCAGCGAATTCCTGATTGCCAACCACCCGTGGCAGGTCGTTGGCGCCGATCGTTTGGGTTCCCACCGCGATTTCTATTACGCCCTCCAGTTCTGCGCCGATTGCATCCGCAGCGTTAATCACGAGGTTCATGATCGCTTGCTTGATTTGAGTCGCATCGGCTTCGACAGGCGGAACATTTTTTTCAAAATCGCAGGACAGTTTGATTCCTTTGGACAGGGTCACCTGCAATAGGTTGAGCATTTCATTGACCGTTTCGGATAGATCGATGGGCTCGATCACAAAACGGCCACGTCCTGAATAGGCCAACAATTGCTGGCACAGATCGGCGGCCTGTTGGGAGCTGGTCAAGGTTTGGTCCAAAAATTCCTTTGCTTCGGAATCGGCCGGTAATTTACTGAGCGTCAACTCCGTATTCCCCATGATGCCCACAAGTAGATTATTGAAATCGTGTGCGATTCCGCCAGCCAGCACTCCGAGACTTTCCATCTTTTGCAACTGCTGCATCTGAGTTTCCAGCGATTGACGCGTGTCTTCCATCCGCTTGCGCTCGTCCACATCACGCGAGACTCCCAGAATGCCGGTAGGTTTACCGTCATTGTCCCGCAAGAAACTGGTAACGGTTTCGAGTGTTTTTCGACTCCCATCCTTGCAGAACACGTCGTACTCAAGAACGGCAACACGAGCGGGTTCTACGCCGGGGTCGCCATCCCGTTTTAACTCAAATTCGAGTCTTTCTTTCAACGCCGCTCTCGACTCCGGCGGCACTCGTTTATCGAAACGGTCCGCGATGACTTCGTCGGCGGAAAATCCTCGTTGATACTGGACGGAGGGGCTGCAATAGGTCACCTTCATATCCAGATCCAGCGTCCAAACAACGTCATGAACGTTTTCCGCCACCAACCGGTAAAGGCTGTCGCTCCTGTTGGCTCGTTCCACATCCCGGTCCTTAATCGTCATCACTCCCCAAAGAATCAAAGCGAAGCAGATGAGGATGATCGAAAGATTGAGCGCCCCAGTCCAATTGACGTTGTCATTTAAATTCGATTCGAACCAGTCGTTCATTTGTGCGTAAGTCGTGAGGCAGACGATTCCAACCACCAAGATGGAGTAAGCCAATATTCCTTTTCGGGTGGAAAAACAACCGGCGACAAGTAGTACCGTCGGCAACGCGTGATACGCCGGATCCAAAATACCCGCCCCGCTCCAACCCACCACGCAAAGAGACATCAATAACGCTGGAGCGGCTAAGATTTTCGGTAGAAAAAGAGCGTGTTTCTGAATCAGAATCAGGCCGACGATCGCGTAAATTGACATGACGATACAGGTCGTTTTGAATTCAACGCCATTGTTGAATGGATATAGCGATACCCAACTGATCAAATGAGCGATGTGCAATGCCGTGAGCAGATGGACGTCACGTTTGTATTCGAAGTCAGGCGATTCCCCGAACCACTGTCGTAAGAGCGTTTCCTTGATTGGACTCTCCCGAATCCCCCAAAATCAGGGCCATACAGCATCAAACACTTACATAGTATACCAAAAACCCACGGAACATTTTCCAATTACGGTAATTTGACCAGAATGAACCGCTTGGCCGGAAGTCACACCTTGATCGATCAATTCATCACTGTAACTAATCGGCGGCCAAATAGTCTCCAATGGCCCTGAATGCTGCGATCGTCTCCTGGTCGCGTATATCGAATTGCGGGTCAACACTATTTTTGATGATGATGAGGTTCTGAGCCGGATTTACATATAGGTATTGGCCCCAAACCCCCAGTCCCGTGAATTCCCCGTCGTCGCCATGGGGGATCCACCATTTATTCTGATAGCCAATGTCCCAGCCGGGTACGTAGTGGTCTTTCAGCATGAGGTATTCTTTATCTGGTTTCCGGGATTCCATGACCCACTTCTCCGGAACGATTTGCTCTCCCCTCCATTTTCCGCCGTTGAGATAGAGACGTCCGAACTTGGCATAGTCGCGGGCAGTTACGTTGAGGTACGCGAAGGTGAGGACGTTTCCGTCGTCATCCGTGCACCACGTGGCGTCCGATTCCATGCCGAGTTTGCTCCATATTTTTTCTTGTAGATATTCGGCCGGATTCTTACCGGTCGTTCTCTTGATGGCCATCCCCAATATGTTGGTGTCGATGCTGGCATAATTGAACGACTTTCCCGGCTCCCGTTCCGATGTTAGTTTGGACGCGTAGTCGACTATCGATCCTCCTCCACCCACGTGCATGACCATCTGGATGATGTCGGACGTCCCGTCATCATAAATCTCGCTGAACTTAATCCCGGAAGACATTTGAAGCAGGTCTTTTATCGTTACACCGGCGTAACCCGATTCTTTCAATTCAGGGACATATTGGGTGACATCGTCATTAACGCTTTTGATGTGGCCTTCTCCAATGGCGATTCCGACGAGGGCTGATGTGAATGATTTTGCCACGGACATGGAAGTAGCCAGAGATTTTTTGTCGTTGCCGCGAAAATATTTCTCGAATACTATTCGATCATCCTTGATGACCAGGAAATTAGTCGTGGTCGTTTTGTCGAGAAACTGGTCAAGGGTCTGTTTTTGTCCTCGAAATTCGAAAGTGACATCCAACGGTTGCGGGAATTCGATAAACCTGAAAGGCTTCCCCCCTTTTTCTATGGTTTCTATGGGAAAAATCCTTTCCATATGGCGAAAAAACTCTATGCGTGTGTCTTCTCCCAACATTAATGCCAATTGAGAGGCATCAACTTTTTCCAACGTGAAGGCAGATGTTGGCAAACCAATGGTTGCCATTAGAAAAATGAGTGCGGTAGTATTCCGAAAGCGGATCATGATGTTTCCTTTCAAAAAATGAGGCGTCAGGATACCATATTCACATCGTTTGAGGGATTCATTTATGGCGTTGAAAGTAATCGGTGCGGGGTTCGGCCGCACGGGCACCATGTCGTTGAAGCATGCATTGGAGATGTTAGGGTTCGACAAGTGTTATCACATGGTGGAAGTGATGGACTCTCCGGCACATCCGGCGATCTGGACTAGAGCCCATGCCGGGGAATCAATCGACTGGGACGAACTATACGAAGGGTACCAGGCAAGTGTGGATTGGCCCGCCTGCAATCTTTGGCGGGAACAGATGGAGCAATTTCCTGATGCGAAGGTGATTCTCTCGAAACGCAACCCCGACAAATGGTACGACAGTGTGATGAATACGATTTACAAATCAACCGTTATTGGCCGAGAACTGAAAGGTGAATCACGGCGTGAGTTTGGAGAATGGGCCACGGAAATTATCTGGAAGCGTTTGTTTGATGACAAAATGGATGATCGCGCCGCCGTGATTGACGTATACAACAAACACAATGAAGAGGTGATACGTTCAGTCCCGGAAGATCGATTGCTCGTTTTTGAACCAGGCGACGGCTGGGAGCCATTGTGCCGCTTTCTCGATGCCGAAATCCCATCACAAAATTATCCACGGGTCAATACGACAGAAGAGTACACAGAACGATTTATCAAGAATCGTTAATTGGACTCGAAAAACTATTAAAGGATTACTCATTGAACATCCACTTTAAAATTTTACTCATCGTGTCTCTGGTAGCAACCGCTTCCCTTGCGAACGCGCAAGCGAAGCTTTGGCCGGACGTTCGTTACGACTCTTCGATTCCGACGATCGAACAAGTGCTTGGATACGAAACAGGCCAACGGATAGCTTCCCACGCTGAAATCAATAAATACCTCTCCGCATTGCTCGATGCCGCGCCGGAGCGAATGCGGAAATTCACCTATGCGAAATCCTGGGAAGGACGCGCCCTTGTGTACGTGGCCATCGGTAACTCGGACGTTATCGGACGTTTGGATGCGCACAGCGCCGATATGCAAAAACTATCGGCTCCACGAACAGTAACCAAAGACGAGGCCGATGAAATAATTCAAGAGATTAAGGCGCCCGTATGGCTTGCCTATGGGGTGCACGGAAACGAAATTTCTTCTCCGGATGCGGCTTTGTTTTTGGCCTATCACCTTTTAGCGGCGCAGAACGATCCGGTGGTCGACAACATTCTGGCGAACACGCTGGTGTACATTGACCCGACACAAAATCCGGATGGCCGTGATCGGTTCGTCAATCATTTTCGGCAGGAACGTGGTCTTGCCGCGGACGAGCACCGTCTGGCGGCAGAGCACGACGAACGTTGGCCAGGCGGACGAACGAACCATTACCTGTTCGACCTGAATCGAGATTGGTTCACCATGTCACAGCCGGAAACGAGGGGTAAAATTGAAGTATTGCGCCAGCGCAAACCCGTCGTGGTCATTGACCTGCATGAGATGAGCGGGGATTCGTCCTACTATTTCGCTCCACCAGCTGAGCCCCACAACCCTCATCTGCTTCAGAGTCAACATGATCACCTTGAAGCCATCGGACGAAAAAACGCCGAGTACTTTGATCAGTTTGGCTTCGACTATTTCACTCGAGAAACCTACGACTGGTTCTACCCGGGATACGGCGATAGCTGGCCGGCGTTCTATGGTGCCGCAGCATCCACATACGAACAGGCATCCCCTCGCGGCTTGCTCTGGCGGCAACGAGATGGCGACCTGCTCACCTACTTTGGAGCAGTCCAACGACATTTCGTGGCGAGCATGGGAACGCTTGCAGCGGCAGCCGAAAACCGGGAACGTTTTTTGAAAGATTACTATCAATTTCAGGTGACGACGATCGATGAAGGAAAGAAAGGATCCCTTCGCGCCTATGGCATTCCGTTGACGGGCGATGAGTCGTTGGTCCACAAACTGGCCGGACTCTTGAGCCAACAAGGCGTCGAAGTGGTCCAATCCACGGAGACGTTTACATCTGGCGGGCAAAAATTTCCCGCAGGTTCCTATCTCATAACGCTTGCACAGCCCATGGGACGGTTTGTCCGCACGATGTTCGACGCCGACACCCCCATGCGTGAGGGCTTCGTAAAAGAACAGGAACGCCGTCGAGCGAAACGACTCTCGCATCAAATGTACGATGTGACCGCATGGTCGTTCCCCCACCTCTTCAATATCGATTCTGTTCCGTTGAAGTCTATGCCCAACGTCGCTACGAAACCAGCGTCAAGCGATCTAATCCGTCCCGGCGACGTTGCCGAATTAGATGATGCCGTTGCCTATCTCATACCCTGGGGATCGTTGGCATCAGCCCGTTTTCTGACTCGGGCGTTGGACGAAGGACTAGACATCTTGAGCGTCGACAAAACGTTCGAACAAAACGGCAGAACCTATCCCGGCGGCACGCTGATCATCAAAACCACGGACAATCCTTCGGACGTTCACGCAACGCTGACGAGCTTGGCCAAAGCATCCGGTGCAGATATTGTCGCGACGCCTTCGACATGGGTGGATGACGGTGTAAACTTCGGAAGTCGTCATACAGTCAAAATCCGTACTCCGCGCGTCGCGTTGGCCTGGGATCGCCCGACTTCATCGAATTCAGCTGGTGCGACACGCTATGTGCTTGAACGGGAAATCGGCATCCCCGTAACGCCCATTCGGGTTTCCAGGTTGTCATCCGGCGATCTACAGGCCTTTGATGTCCTCATTCTGCCCAATGGTTCTTATTCGGAGAGTTCGGTATCGGATGCGATTTGCAGCCGATTAAAGTCTTGGACGAGAGACGGCGGCACCTTAATCGGACTGGGCCGTGCGGCCCGCTTCCTCGCAAGCGATCGTATGAAGCTGATTGATTCGGAGGTCGAAACACTGGCGACTCCCACTCCGCAAAAAGACGCGAAAGATAAAGACGCACCGAAAGGAAGTAAGGACGGCAAAATCATTACGACCGAGGAAGAATACAAAAAGGTGATTCAACCGGACGAAGTGGCACCGGATGTCGTGCCAGGCGTGATGCTGCGGACTATCGTAAATCACGACCATTGGTTGGGCGCCGGACTCCCTGACACGCTTTCCGTTTTGTACAGCGGAAACCAGATTATGTCACCACTAAAACTCAACAAAGGCGTGAACGTGGCGTATTACGGCGAACCTGACAATCTCCTCTTGAGCGGGTACCTCTGGAAAGAAAATAAAGCGCAATTGGCCTATAAGCCATTTATCATGACTCAATCCGTGGGGCGTGGCCTCGTAATCGCATTTACATCCGACCCCATGGAACGAGCCTACCAACACGGCTTATACGTCCCCTTCGCCAGCGCCGTCCTTCGAGGACCTGCTCATACCAGTCGTCCGTAGCGTTAAGTACATCGTATACGGTTGTGCGATTAGCTCGGGTGACACCGTCGCTTGAGGTAATTGGTCATATTACCGAGCTTCTTTATTGACGGAGTTTGAACACGGGATTATACTGTTTCAATCGACGCCGTTGACCGATCAACCGAGGATTTTCTATGCACAGATTTTTATTACCCGCCCTCCTTGTCGGTCTGGCTTCTTTCTCTCATGCCTCGGAAAATTGGTCAAATGATTTGAGACCACTGGAAACCGATGATTGGAATTACCAGACGGCCGCGCATTTGCTGGAACGAGCGGGATTCGGCGGTACTCCCGATGACGTCGAACGTCTGGCCAGATTGACGCCTGAGGAAGCCGTTGACTACCTCGTAGATTTCGAATCAGTTGACGAACCGACTCTGACTCCCTTCGAACACTCTGGTGTTTGGAACGAAGCGATGGACCCATTCCCCAAAAGTCGGGCGGAAGCGGTTCGACAAGCCCGCGAGCATGGCGAATCTATGGGGGTAAAAGTTAACCTTGAAGGCACGCGGCGCATCCAGCCGATCGTGAACGAGTTTTTTTATTGCCTTCGCGCCAATGAAATGGAACTACGACGCCTATCCACCTGGTGGGCCGACCGGATGCTGACGACCCCCAGACCACTTCAGGAAAAGATGGCCTTGTTTTGGCACGGGCATTTCGCAACTTCGGATACGAAGGTACGTGACTACCGAAAGATGCTTCTCCAGCTCGAACTATTCCAAGCAAAGGGATTGGGTAATTTCAGGGATTTGGTTTTGGGTGTCACCCAGGATCCGGCGATGTTGGTTTTTCTGGATAACGGCCAAAACGTGAAGGCTCATCCCAACGAAAATTTCGGTCGTGAGTTGATGGAACTCTTCACGATGGGTGACGGTAATTACTCGGAGAACGATATTCGCGAAGCATCGCGAGCATTTACAGGTTGGACGGACCGAAAATTGGAGTTTGTCGTCCTCGAAGAGGAGCACGACACGGGGAAAAAGACAGTCCTCGGAAAGACAGGGAATTTTGATGGCGAAGAAGTCATCGATATTATCATGGGTCAACCGGCTACAGCGGACCGAATCGTCGAAAAACTCTACCACTTTTTCGTCCGGGGCCAGCTCGACTCCGCCTTGCATCGCACCCTGGCTGCGCAGTTCCGCGATGGCGGATACGAGCTCAAGCCGCTGTTGAAGACTATTTTTCTGTCCAAAGATTTTTACTCGTCAGAGTCACGGGCGTCGTTGGTAAAGAGCCCCGTGCAGTTGGCCGTATCAACGTACAAACGCATGGGTTTAGACATCCTCCCCACTGTCCCCGATTTTAACCAGACCACGGGAACGCTCGGCCAGACGCTGTTCCGCCCACCGAACGTAGCAGGGTGGGCTGGCGGCCGCACTTGGATAACACCGGCGACGCTACTGGAACGCGGTAATTTTATTGAGCGAACATTGTTCCCCGATGTAGCCGGTTTCCTGGCACGGGATGGAAGGATTCCTTACGTCTATGCGCGAGTGGGACAACGACTGGCGCAGGGTATGAATATTACGGAGGCGACCATGTCCGGGGATTCGACTTTCAGCAAAATGGTCGATGCCGATGAGGATTACAATACCCGTTACGGCGGGTACAAAGGATATGTGAAGGCGTATGAAGTTCTGATCCCGATACCGCGAGAGAAAGCCGACGTCGATCTAGTGAACATGGTTCGTAACGCGGGCGCTTCGACCGTCGACGAGGTCGTAAGTTATTTCACGAAACGGTTTCTTCTGGTGACGCCTGACGAATCGGATCGTAGTGAATTGGTAACGTTTTTAAACGCCAAAATTCAGGGATCCAAATTGGATTATGAATCGCAGAATTTGGAATCCTCGTTACGCGAATTACTGCATTTGGTGTTGAGTCTTCCTGAGTATCAGCTTTCTTGAGGGGTTGGATATGAGTGACAAAGTAAAAATAAACGGGTGCTCCTGTTCCCGCCGCGACTTTTTGCGTGGCGGTCTTTACGGATTAGGTATCGCTTCAGGGATGCCCTATTTGCTCAAGGAAACATCCATGGCTCTGGCGGCAGAATCTTTGGATGAGGCAGAAAAAGAACGTGAACGCATTCTGGTCGTCATCGAATTGGGCGGCGGCAATGACGGATTGAACACCGTCGTACCCTATGGCGACGACGAATATTATCGAGTCCGGCCCAACCTGGGTATCCGTGAAGAAAAACTTCTCAAGATCGATGACCATTTCGGATTTCACCCTTCGTTACAGGGGTTCGACCAATTGTATAAAGATGGAAACATGGCCATCGTGCATGGTTGTGGTTACGAAAATCCGAGTCTCTCCCACTTTACCTCCATGGGCTATTGGCATACAGGCACGCCGAACGGAGGAGACGAACTGGGATGGCTCGGACGCTATGCAGATGCCCAATGTCCGGAATCACGAAAAAATTTATTGGTAAACCTGGGCAACCGACAAGCCATGGCGGTGACCAGCAAAGTGCATACGCCGCTGGTGTTCAGCGACCCGTCACGTTTCAAACGGAATGCTCATGAGGGACAAGAAGCCCATTTTGAAAACATGAGTCATTTCAAAAAGAGCGACAACGATACGTTGTCCTTTTTACGAAATGTTTCAAATAATGCTGCAGAGAGTTCCGAGTACGTAAGAGAAGCCATCGCGCGCTATTCATCGCCAGTCGATTATGGCGTGTTGGCAGCACTAGGCGGTGACCTACGCAGGGTGAGCGCGCTGATTGATTCAGGTATGCCGACGCGCGTGTATTACGTGACGTACCGTGGAAACTCTTTTGATACACACGTACACCAGGCGGACCTGCATGAACGGTTGCTCATGTACACGTCCGATGCCGTCAGCGGTTTTATGAAAGACATGGATAGAATCGGGCGGGCAGATGATGTATCCGTAATGATGTTCACGGAATTCGGACGGCGCGTCGAAGAAAACGCGAACGCCGGCACGGACCACGGCACAGCCACGCCCATGTTCATGTTCGGAAATAATGTGAAGGGCGGCCAGTATGGCCCTCCGGTGAATCTAACGGATCTGAACGACGGTAATTTGAAGATGACGACCGATTTCCGTCGCGTCTATTCTACGCTAATTAGCGAATGGATGGGATACGAGCAAAACGAAACTATTCTGAAGGGCGAGTTCGATTCGTTAGGGGCCTTCGAAGCCTAGTAATGGTTATTGTGTTGCGGTTGGTCCGGCGATACGGCCACCGGAGCTTGGTCGCTGGATGGCGCGGTGGATTCACCCTCCCACGTCGCTTCTTCAAGCAGGCGATCGCTTTTGCGCCCCCATAGGATGACTTCCCGTGCGAAACGAATCTTGTCGCCTTCATAGTCACGAGGATTCGTGAGAACGAGAGTTTGCGAAACGGGTTCGAGCGGAATCGGTGAGCCTAGGTGGCCACGCTCGAAGTATTCTGGAAAATTGAAGTCGTATTCTGCGCGTGATTTATCAGGTGCGTTCCATGTGGGGAACCGCATGCGCTGATAGTGGACTGCCTGAGATAATTCTTCCTGATTAAAGGAAATATTTTTTTCCTTGAGGAAAAGTTCAAGGACGCGTTGGAATTGGGCGTAAAATTCGTCGAGCTGACCGGCGATTCGTAAGATGGATGCTTCTTCCACATCCCAATAGAGGTTGCCATATTCAGGCAGTTCGCAGGCACGACCTTGACCATCAAGAATTTTGGCCATAATCTCTTTGTGGAACGCGCCTTCGGCATGAAAGATCGGTGCATCCTCTTCAGGCATCTGACTTTCACTGATGAATTGAATTAAGTCGCGATGCCGGGTGCCGTAGCGTTCCGCCATATACATGAGAATAAAGTAGCCGAGTTTGAGGCTGTGAAGCATCATAACCATCCAAGAAAAGCGGGACATGCGTTTCCAGTCGGCCATCGGCATGGCGTCGGATTCAATAATAATGTCTTCGTATTCAGGCATATCATCGTCCGGCCGAATAAGCGCATGAATCTCCGTAAGCCGAATCCGTTGGGTCCGTATGCCGAATTTTTTGATGTATTCGGGATCGCCCATCGATGTATTCGGATAGACCTGACACGGATAAATGAAAAGTTGGTTTTTCAAACCGGATTGGAGGAGTTCCTCGATACCGTCGAGCCACCCTTCGTGGTGTTCGCCGGGCATGCCGAGAATAAGTTCGGTGTACACCGGGATTTCGTGTTCATTATATTTGGTTTGCAGATTTCGATACGTCGACATCTTTATATTTTTGCGGTCGATGTACTCGAGGGTCTGACTGTCCATGGATTGGCGGCTCAATGTAATACCTTTTTCCAAACCATGTTTGTGGAGTTTCAGACCGATATCAAAAATGCGCTCATCGGTGTTCTTTCCGAAACACGTCCTGAATTTTTCCGGGAAACCATATTCTTTGTTTGTATCGATGAGAAAGTCGGCGATCTCGGCATCGCGTCGGTGCATTCCAAAGTTTGAATCAGCGTTGAAGACGTAGCTGATCTTATTGTTGGCGATCCATTTGAATTCGTCTTTGATGCGATCCATACCGTGGTATCGGAATTTCAGGCTAAGTCCCCCCTGTCCCCAGAAGCAGAAGGAACAGAGGAACGGGCAACCGCGATTGGTTTCGATGATCGCCTGGAAGTTGGTTTCCGGATGTTGTTCGAAAAGGTCGTCGAATAAACCTTCCGTGTACGGCGACGGATACGTATCCAGATCTTTTTCCAAAGGATATTCTCCGTCGTTGCGGACACACTCGCCGGTGTCGGGATTACGCCAGGAGATATTGGGGATGTCTTCGAAGTCGCGAGACTCGATAAAACGATTAAGCACCGCCAGAAATGGACGTTCCCCTTCGCCACGCACCCCTATATCGATGAAGGGGTGCTGCTTAAAATATTCTTCGGGGTGATGAGGAACGTGCGGCCCACCATATATGATGAGGCATTCCGGATACTTTTCTTTGATCAAGGCACTCAATCTGAGATTGAGCTGCTCGTTCCACATGGATGACGAAAAACACACCACGTCCGGGTCAACGAAATTTTCGAGGAGGGTTTCGGGTTTTGCGCGAAGGAATTGGAACGGTAAGAATTCGTAGTGCTGACGAATTGTTTCGTCCTGCTCGGCGTAGGCCCGAAGGATTCCGGAGACGAGCGGCAGGTACGCGGCTTTCTCCATCAACACGTTGAATTCGCCGAAATATACCCGCAATTTTTTTGTTTGTACTGCTGTAGACATAGGTACATGCTAGCATATTTCCAGAATTTCGAACAATGAACGAGTGTCCTTTGACAACGTTTCGCGTCCTCTTCAGCCCCATTTTTCGGTCAATTTATGAGGAAATGTATAGTAAATATTTCTTTTTCGGAATGGGTTGACACGGGCAGAATCAATCTACTATATTCTTAGTAGTTACTAAATCCATAGTAGGAGTGACCAATGTCGAAAACGAAATCCTCGAAACCGTCCAACATGGAACTGCAGATTCTCAGTGTCCTCTGGGAGAAAGGCCCGTTGCCGGTGAAGGAAATCAACGCGGCACTTCCCGATAAAAAAGAACGGGCCTACACAACCGTCCTCACGCTGGTGCAGCTGATGGAGAAAAAAGGTCTGGTATCACGGACACGCGATGGTGTTCGGCACATCTACAAAGCAAAACAATCGCGGGACAAAATTCTGAAACCGATGATGAGCAACATGGTGTCAAACGTTTTCGGCGGGAATCCAGCCACCGCGATGCAGTTTCTGATGGACGGTCAAAAGGTGTCTTCCGAAGAAATCGAACAAATGCGTCAGATGCTGGATGAATTGGAAGGTCAGGATTAATGGCTTTCATCGATCCTGAATTACTGGCCCAAACGCTCGTCCACAGTCTGTGGCAGGCGGGAGTGGTGTGTGTGCTGGTCTGGTTTCTATTATCGAGTACGAGTGAACGCTTTACGGCATTTCGGTATTGGAGCGCGACTCTGGGTTTGCTGGTGATCTTTCTTGTATCCACAAGTACCTATTCGTGGTTGGAACATCAAGAGGCGCAAACATCGATCGGCCACGAGGTCACACCCTATACTCCACCGACGGTAACAAACGTAGCTTCAGATACCCGGCCCCCTTTCGAAAACCTTGCGACTACCCGCACCCCTCCCACTCGGTCTACTTTGCTGCTCGAGTCGCCTGGTTGGGAAAACACCCTGTGTACAGTGTGGTCACTGGGCGTTGCATTCATGTTTGTCCGCATGGTTCGCAATCTTCGGGCGACGAACCGGTTTGTGGGTGAATGCCGGCCCGAAACCCACGGGGCCGTCGTCGAAACGTTACTCGCGCTCGAAAAGCGAATGAAACTGCGGCAACACGTACGCGTATTGGTACAGGATTCAATCCTCCAACCCGCTGCGTTGGGCATCCTAAAACCCGCCATCGTATTACCTATTCATGCGTTGACAGGGCTCGATGAAATACAACTCAAGGCGGTATTGGCCCATGAATTGGCCCACATCAAGAGGCACGACTACATCGTCAATCTCGCTCAAAGCGTCATTGAAGTCATCTATTTCTTCAACCCCTTTGTTTGGGTTCTCAATCGGATAATACGGATGGAACGGGAAGCCGGCTGCGACCGAACGGCTGCAGAGGTCCTTGGCAATACCGGCGACTATGCGCGAGCATTGCTTGATTCCGTCGACTTTTTCGGGAACGGATTCGTGGCGGGGGCCAACGCGTTGGGTGCCGAGCGATCCACCCGATTTTCAGATCGAGTCCGCCGTCTCATAAAGCCAAATGACAATCACCAGTTTCGCATGCGCTGGACCGGGCTGGCGGGAGCCATGGTCGTCGCAGCGGGTATCGCCTCTTCGCTCACCTATACGACGCATCGGACTGTGATCGTCACTGCGGAGATTCTTACACCGGAACAGCGCGTGGCGTTGGTCGAAAAGGTCGAGGCGGATGCCAACGCACGGGCTCAAGGACCATTTAAGATCGAAGGATACTTGACTGATGAAGACGGCGTTCCTTTTTCGGGGAAAGCGTCCGTCTGGTATTCGGGAGAATATTCCAGCTGCATCCAATATGGCCTTTTCACGGATGGCATTCTCAAAATCACACCGTCCGAATCGCTGCCGGATGACATCGGAATCGTGATTGAAGGTTACGGGCCGCTTCACTTTCAACCTCACCCGGATATCCGGATGGGCGATACCATTCGTTTAGATTCAGTACTGAAAAAGCCGATCGACAACGTGGTCCGAATTCAAAACAAACAGGGCGACCTTCTGGGCAACGTCGAAATACGAGCGACGTACCGGCTCACTGAGACGTTCAGTGTGCAGGGAAAAGACTACATCGTGTCCGATTCGGCGGGCACCATCGACGTTACAGGAGGCTCCGGATATCCGATCCAATTAACGGTCGCGAAACCTTATCCGGGCTTTCAAAGTGATGAAATAGAAATAAGGTTGGAGCCGGGAAAATCCCACGACTGGATATTGTCAACAGCCAACACGGTACGAGGCGTCCTCCGCGACGCACTCACGAAAGCGCCAATTGGAAACGCAGAAATTAAACATTTGCATGAACGGGGTTTGATCGGAAAGCGAAATTCTATGCACGGGCCAAACAGCCGGCAGTTGCTTGCCATCACAAATGCGGACGGCTCGTTCGAAATCACGACCTTCTCCCCTAACACGCGAAACTCGCTGGAAATTGTAGAAGATGGATATGCACCGAAATTCGTGTTGGGCGTCTTCGAAGACAGCGACGATCTGGTGATCGAACTGGAAGCTCCGCGCGTTCTAAAAGGGCGATTCGAGAACTCAGGCGAAAAAATTCCGAGCAGGGTCACCATCGTAGCCTATATTATTACCGATCAAGGCACTTTCGAAGGTGAGAGCGCGACGTCCAGCTACGGTACTCATCGGACCGCCCGGGTCGTCGATGGAAAATTCGAGTTTCCGAATTTGTTTCCCGGCGAATGGACCATCAGAGGCTCCGATTGGTTTCCCGACCGAAAGGTCGATTTGGAGAACTCGATCACCGAGGTCGTACTGGGGGCGAATTCACCCACGGCACCCGGTTGGATGACATTGGAGTTGACCATCACGGGCGGATCGGATCAACCGTTGCCCGAGGGCGAGATTCTGGTAACACCGTTCGAAACCGAGCGTAAAGAACGTGCAACTCACTTTCACGGCGGTCAAGCACGAATCTTCAAAGTCACCACGGGGCAAGTGACTATCGAAATCCCCGATGATTGCGATGGATTTTATGTCAACACGGATGTCCGCCAGGCGCGATTCGAGGCGAACGCTCCGGGATTTTTGGGCCTTCCGGGCTTCAATTTACCGGAACAACGAATCATGCGGGGTTCGAACCGCGAGTTTTCGTCCGAATTAAACCTACGATGTATTCCGAGCGGCAGCGTGACAGTTCAGCTGTTCGATGCTGATGGTGCGCCCTACGGTAAGGCTGAACATATATCGCGTTATCGCCTGGCAGGCTATTCGCACAATGGCCCAAAAGTCGACACGAAAAAAATCGGAAAGAATTCAGTGCTCGTGTCTTCGATTCCATTGGACGATCCTTTCAGATTGATTGCGTCTTATCGCGGTTCCTATCTGATCAGTTCGGTCATCACACTTACCGCCGAGAAACCCGTGATTGATTTAGGCTTGCACGCGACCGTGCCCGAATCGTTGATAGTGGAAGTCGCCGACACCGACGGCAATCCGGTCTCGGGAGCTCAACTCAGCCTAAGTTATCGCATCAAGACTCACGGTTTTTCGACGAACGCCGGCGTTACGGACTCCGACGGAGTTCTTCAGATCGAATCTATCCAGTTGAATCCGTCGGCTGAAATCAAAATCTCAGTAAAACCGGTGAACGAAAATATGGATTACCAGCGCTTTCCCATAAATTCATTTGACGAGCCGCTTCGAATCGTGCTCAAAGAAAGGGACGAATGATGGGAAGCCCCGACATGATGCTGCTCGCGCCGACGTTGCTTCATTCGTTGTGGCAAGGGGCTGTGATTTGTGCGCTCGTCTGGCTGAGTCTGACGGTTCTCAATGAACGAAAAACGGAATTTCGTTATTGGGTGGCCGTTAGCGGAATGTTTTCCATCTTTCTAGTGGCCGTCGGTACGTATTCATGGCTGGGGTATGACCCCGAGGCTCCCATTCAGGCTTCGACGCAGGCAGATAGTTTCGTTTCCACGTCGACGGCCATCCCGACGGAACCCATAGTGGACACAACAACACCCAAATCCACTGCTCCTGCGGAAAATATTCCGGTGTATTCCAATCTGGATCGTGAATCATCGACTTCCTGGCACGAAGTCCTCTGTTATGGCTGGGTGTGCGGGGCGCTGTTTATGTTGGTTCGTATGGCGCGAGACCTCTGGGCCACGAACCGGTTTCGCGGGGCGTGTGACGATGTAGACAACGACTTTATCCTGAGCACGTTTCGATCGGTCGCGGAGCAAGTTGGCCTTCAAAAGAAAATCGGTTTGCTGTTCCATCGCACGTTGCCTCAACCCGCCACGTTTGGTGTCCTGAAGCCGATCATTGTGTTACCGGTCAGCGCGTTGACGGGGCTTTCGGAGGAGCAGCTGCGCGCGATACTGATCCACGAACTCGCTCATATCAAACGACACGACTACGTCATCAATATCGCGCAACGACTCCTGGAGGCCTTATTCTTTTTTAATCCGTTCGTGTGGATTTTGAGCCGGATGGTTCGCTTTGAGCGGGAAGCCTGTTGCGACCGGATGGCGGCGGATCTTCTGGGGAGCGGTCAGGCCTACGCCCGTTCCCTATTGGAATCCATCCAACTATTTCAAGCCGCACCAGTAGGCCTCGGCAATGCGTTAGGTGCAGACAAGACGACGACATTCGCGGAACGCCTACGCCGAATCGTACGTCCCAAATCGGTATTCAATTTTAAGCTTCGTTGGAAAGGGCTGGCGGCCACAGTTATCGTGATTGGAGCGATCGGCGCGGGCCTTAGTATCACAACGCATAAAACGGTCATTTACACGGCGGAAAGACTGACACCCGCAGAACGGGTCGATAAAATCGCCCGCCTTTCGGAAGAACCTCGTTTTGATCACCGAGGCCCTCTTTCCATAAACGGTCAAGTTTTCGATAAAGACGGGCAACCGTATTCAGGTCATCTCAACACCTTCATTTTCGGTCCCAACATTAGTATGAGCTCCTCCTTGACGGCTCACAATGGTCGATTTCGCACGGGAAAGATCGATTCGAATATGCTGCACATTACATTTACGGGAGCTGAGCACGGGCCTACGACCGTCGGGCCGTTCTCGGGAGAACCCGGCAGCACGATCGAATACGTGGAGGTTCGACTCAACCCGGGGGTTCAAAACAAGGTCAAGGTCGTTGATGAGAATGGCGACCCTATATCGAATGTAAAGATCTCCGGAGGCCACCGTTTTCGCCCCAACGCTTGGGCGACATCCCTCAGAATGACCACTGATAAAAACGGTCTATTCACGGTCTACGGCAATCCCGAATTTGCGATTACGCTTCAACCAGGACGCGAAGAAATCAATTATCAACGAATCACAAAAACGTTTCGTGTTAAGGAAGGAGCTTCCCACGTTTGGGAATGGAAACGCGGCATCCCATTGACCGGAAAAGTTGTATCAACCGAGAACGGACGTGCGGTGTCAGGAGCTTCGATTATTCTCGCGCATCGAAGAATGCCGAATGCTCAGAGTCAAAGTTTTGGATTGAGCAACAAAGTTGCGGAATCCGACGACGATGGAGCTTTTAAAGTTGAGGCATTAATGCCCGACTCTCAAAATAACTTCTACGTAAAGGCTGCCGGCTATCAGCCACGATTGCTCGAGGCAGTAAGGGAAACCGACGGTCCTCTCAAAATCGAAATGCTTCCATCGTTGACACTCACAGGCAAAATTGATTTACCGACGGATCAAATGCCGGAAGAAATAAAAATTTATACGGGAATAGAATATGTGGCCCAAAGTCTTGATCACCACTCGGTCACATCATCGGTTATCGACGGGAGATTTGAATTCAACGATCTGTTCGCCGGTTCCTGGGTCATTGGAGTTCGCGACACGATCCCCAGTTTTCCCATTGAATTGACTGAGACAGTTTCGGGAATCGTCGTGAAAGGGTTTGGCCCGAAAGTGCCGCTGGAGATTCGTCTGGTCGCACCCGGAGGCCACCCGCAACCGCATGGCCATATAAAGATTCGGTATAATTACGATGACCCGCAACTCCATTTCCAGGGGAGTTGGGATAACAAAGACGTGATTCCCGTTGTCGACGGTAAGTCCAATATCAAGATTCCGCCCGAGGCGAAAAAAATAACGATCGAAAGTCAACAAAGAAACGGTTGGGATGGTCGACGCCTGGATGAGAAAGTTGGATTGCCTGGATTTTACTTCGAACCGGTGACGTTTGAGAAGAACGAGGCCGGGCAATTTGAGTCGGTACTCGAGATCCCATGTACGCCCGCCGGATCAGCCACCGTTCACGCCATTCCCCACGACGGCAGTCCCTTTGACGAATCAGGAATCGTACACGTACGGATTGTGGAAGAAGAACTCTCGAGATTCACCTACAGCACGAGTTATTTCCGGAGCGCTATCGGCATGGGAAAAGACGGTGCGCTCGTATCACCATTGCCTTTAGGAAAAGAATATTGGTTCGAATTGAAAGTGAATGGTTCGATATTGCTCAACCCAGCTGTGACGTTAACCAAGCAACATCCGATGGCGCGAGTCGAGTTCCATTTGCCCAAACCCCAAACGCTGAAGGTGATCGTGACGGACAAAAATGGTCAACCATTTGGTGACGCGAGTATTTCTTTGTACGGCGAATACAACGACGAGCGCGTCGATCTCGGATTTTATCAACAAACGGATCATCGTGGTGTTGTACTGATTCCGAATTTCTATGTGGACCCAAAAATCGATTACATACTTTATGTGAGCGGGTCGAGCCGTAAAGAGATTCGGGTTAAGTCGTTTCGAAAGCCTATTCGCGTTCGACTGGATTGACCCATTTTAAGGCATCCTTGTTCGTCCAGCCATCCGTGTGGGAGCGCCGTATTTCAGTTCGAATCTCATTGTCCAATTGCGCCAGACACGGAAATGGGCTACACTAAGTAATATATCTATTACACGGCTATTCTATAGAGCGTACCTATCCACCAAGGAGATTTCACGGTGCACATAAAGACACTTAGAGAAAATACTGTCAGAAGTATTGCATTGACCTGCTGCGCGTTGTTGATGTCTACGTTTTCTGTGGCGAGCGACCTACGAGTCAATTTCGGGGAAAAAATCGACCGAATCGGCGAGGAGGCCATTGCCAACAACGAAGCGCCGGGAATTTCGATCGCTATGGCCGAGGGTGACGAAATCATTTATGCAAAGGGATTCGGGTACGCCAATTTGGGAACGCAGGAAGAAGCGACTCCTAATCATATCTTTCGACTTGCATCGGTGAGCAAACAATTCACCTCAGCATCTATCATGCAACTGGTCGACGCTGGAAAAGTGAACACTGCTGATCCGATCACTAAATATTTTCCCGACTTCCCGCCGGCCGCCCAAAAAGTGCACGTGAGCCACTTGCTGCAACACACATCGGGTATCGGTATTGAAGGCGGCCTGAAGATTCTTTCCAAATATTTCCATCGATCCGAGAATGATACGGAGCCCATTCCTGAAGGGTACGGAATCGTCTTTGATTTCGAGGCTGGCGAAAAGTTTATGTACAGCAACACGGCCTATTACCTGTTGGGCATTATCATCGAGCAAGTGAGCGGCCAACTTTTTTCCGATTACCTCCAAGAACATATTTTCGACCCGGTGGGTATGAAGAATACGGCGTACGGCCCGAGCGATTATCCGACATCGCAATTTGCCCGCGGCTACCGCCTAGACGGTGAGGAATTCAAAGACGAACGAAAATTCGACATGTCGATTCCTTTCGGCGCAGGTGGACTCGTTTCTACAGTCGGCGATCTGGTGCTTTGGCAACAAGCGTTAGTCAACGGTAGGGTCGTGAGCCCGGAATCCTTCACGCGTATGAGAGAAACCGGGGTCCTCAATTCCGGGAAACGATTCAATGGTGGTTTCGGGATCTTTGTGGGACACGACAACGGCTCTCGAGTCATAAGCCACAGTGGTAATATATCTGGCTTTTCCAGCGCGCTGACGTATTTCCCAAGAACGGACATCACGATCGCTGTCCAAACGAACCTTAGAAATGGCAACAGCCGGGAAATCCTCAAGCGCATCTCGACCGCTCTCTTTTAATTCTGGACAGTGGCAGACGTAGCCCCGACCCGCTTCCAGCTCAATGAATGGTTGCTAAACCAAATCCTCGTTACGTTAGTCTAATTCTGGAGCCTAAAATTTCGTTCAAGGAGAGTTTACAGTGAATATTCATGCCCGTTCATTTCTGAATAGCCGATTGGTTTCAACCATCGCCATCATGGTTTCGCTGGTTTCTGCGTCGGTCCAAGCTGAACTGAAATCGACATTTGCGAAGGTCGTTGATTCCATCGCGAAGGACGTCATCAAAGAGGACGGGACGCCAGGCATGTCCATTGCGGTTGCGAAAGGATCGGAGATCATTCACGCAAAAGGATATGGATACGCCGACATCACCGATAAGAAAAAGGCGAAGTCAGATCACATTTACCGTATTGGCTCAGTGACGAAACAGTTTACGTCGGCGGCCATCATGCAACTGGTCGAGCAGGGGAAGATCAATCTGGATGACCCTCTTACGAAGTACGTACCGGACTTCCCATCTCCTGGGGAGAATGTAACGGTGACCCATTTACTACAACACACGTCGGGAATTCGAAGCTATACGAATCTGGCGAGTTTCATGAGGCTTATCAAAGAACCGACGACGCATCAGCAATTGATTGACATCGTTTCGGAGGTAGAATTCGACTTCCAGCCGGGTGAAGAATTCCGCTATAACAACTCGGGGTATTATTTGCTCGGAGTCATTATCGAGCAAGTAAGCGGCCAGACATACGCCGACTATTTAAAGGACCATGTATATCCCAAGGCCGGCCTTACGGATACCGGGTACGGGGCAAACGAATACCCCACACCGCAACATGCTCGCGGCTATATGCTGGCGAACAAGAAATTTAAGGACGAGCGGTACATGGATATGTCACGTCCTTTTGCCGCCGGGTCCCTCGAATCCACTGTAGAAGATTTGATGCGGTGGAATTATGCGCTTCGGAATGGGAAGGTGGTCAGCGCGGAATCCTACGAAATGATGACGACGAACGGGACATTAAACAACGGCGAAAAAATTCAGTACGGGTTTGGTCTCTTCGTTGGCGAAATGGACGGACGACCGATGGTTCAACATGGCGGCGGTATTCACGGGTTTTCGTGCATGATGGCCTATTTTCCGGATGAAGACGTGGCACTGGCCGTATTGACGAACCTGCGCCAGGGGCACGGTGGTCAGATCACGATGAATATTGCGAAGGAACTTTTTGAATAGAAAAAGTGCGGCCTCCATCGCAAACGCGATAGAGGCCGCAGACTGTGTTGTTGCGAGGAGACCGTTAGGTCGACGAGGCAATCTTCTAACACCAATGACTTCAACAATCTATTTCTGACTCGCGTGCATTTTGGCGAAAGGATCCCATGTGGAATCGCGGTGCCATTCGTATTCAGTCATGTTGGCTATTTGGGTCGCGGTCTCTTCTCCGAAGAGACGTTGGATTACGTGGAGCGACATATCGATTCCGGCGGAAACTCCGGAAGAAGTGATAATGCGTCCATCGTCCACCCAGCGCGCTTCGTGGACCCAGTCGACTTCCTTCGCGCTGCCGGTAATCATTTTATAGTAGGCTTTGTTGGTGGTTGCTTTGGCTCCATCGAGGATGCCTCCGGCCGCGAGGATTTGCGAACCGTTGCAGACTGACGTCACGAGTTCTGCCTTTGCCGCGCGGTCAACCAGCCACTTCATCGCTTTCTCGTTTCGGATCATATTGGTGTATCCGAATCCGCCGGGGACTAGGACGATGTCTAGCTCAGGGCAATCTTCGAAACTGTAATCGGCGACGGTTTTCACTTTCTGAGCACTGGCAACCGGTCCGGCTTTTTCGGCAACCAGAACAATTTCGAGACGAGCGCCTACATTTCCAAACATTTCGAGCGGCCCCATAGCGTCAAGCAGCTCGAAGCCTTCAAATACAACAACGCCCATACGATATTTTTTGTTTTTGTCCACGGCTTCGTCCTTTGCGGCGACGGCTGAGCCGTTGATGATAAGTGCAGCCATAAGGCCTGCGATGACTTTGTAACGGTTGTTCATGGTCACTTCTCCTTGGTAGTGAAAAACAATACTGAAGCCTATAAAGCCAGAACCGGGCCAATTTCGCTGTTTGTCCTATGCCAGTGAAATCAACTCCTTACGAATTTCGCGCATAACAAAATTATTCCATTTTTTGCACTTATTCAAATATTTGTATATATTGTATACAAATATTTGGAGACCGCTTTATGAAAATGGATTCACTGCAATCGATTGCAGCCTCCCTTGCTTCGGCCGATTCGACCGACGGAGTACTAAAAAATATCGTCGAAGGCATCTGTCGAGAGTCGGACGCGGCCTTGGCAAGAATCTGGCTGAAGAACGATGGCGACCGATGCGAGACTTGCCAGGCGCGCAAATTTTGTACTGACCAGACCCGTTGCCTCCATCTTGTGGCAAGTGACGGGATGTCGCTGGATTTAGTGGAAGGTCGATGGCGAAACCTGAACGGACGGTTTTGCCGTATGCCAATGAACTCGCCGAAGATTGGGAGCGTGGCCTCTACCGGTGAACCAACCCTTGTGAGTGATATGGATCCGAGATGGATCGTAGACCAGGATTGGATGACGTCGGAAAAAATAAAATGTTACGCGGGACAGCCCCTCATTTTCCGAGGCGAAATTCTCGGCGTGATGGGAGTGTTCAGCCGATCGATGATCGACGACGACTCCTTTGCCATACTCCGAACGTTCGCCAATCAGGCGGCTGCGGCAATTGCCAACGCCCGTGCATTCGATGAAATCAGCCGACTTAAAAACGAACTGGAATCAGAAAACGAACTCCTGCGTCGGGAAGTGATCGGCGATTTGAAGGAAGACGAAATCATTGGTGCGAGTCCAGCGATCGAACAAGTTCGTTGGCAAATCGAAGCATTGGCGCAATCGGATGCAACGGTACTCATTCAAGGAGAATCGGGTACGGGAAAAGAACTGGTTGCACGGGCAATCCATGCGTCGGGTCCGATGGCGAAACGTCCGATGATCCGTGTCAATTGCGCGGCCATCCCGAGAGAGTTATTCGAGAGCGAATTCTTCGGACATGTGAAAGGCGCCTTTACAGGTGCGGCTCAGGATCGCGTAGGACGTTTCGAGCTGGCTGATGGTGGAACGCTGTTTCTCGATGAGGTAGGCGAAATACCGCTGGAGCTTCAAAGTAAACTGTTGCGCGTACTTCAAGAAGGCACATTGGAACGTGTGGGCGACGCAAAATCAATCGAAGTCAACGTCCGAGTGGTCGCGGCGACGAATCGTGATTTAGGGCAGGCTGTGAAAGAACAGCGATTCCGAGAAGATCTGTTTTACCGGCTCAATGTATTCCCGATAACGGTTCCCCCGCTTCGGGTTCGTCAGGACGATATTGGAGTGCTAGCGACCCATTTCTTACAAGCCGGCGCGCGACGACTTGGGCGCGATGCACCCATTTTAGACGATGAACAGGTGGCGCAACTCGAGGGCTATGCCTGGCCTGGAAACATTAGGGAACTCCAGAACGTGATTGAGCGCAGCCTCATTACGGCGAAGCGCGGGAAGCTCCGGTTTGACGTAGCCAATACGGGGAACTCCTGGTCAAAACCGGTTCCGGGGTCAGCCCCATCTGCGTCGTTCTATACCTATGCCGACTTGAGCGAGCTGGAACGACAAAGCATTACTGATGCACTGGAAATCTCGGGCGGGAAAGTGGGCGGCCGTCAGGGGGCTGCCGAACTTCTGGGAATCAAATCGACTACGCTGGCATACCGGATGAAAAAACTGGGCATACGGCAATCGAAGGTCATTGAATCTGCGAACTGATTTTTCAGCCTACATCAAACCGAAAAGAATCTGTTCGCTCTGAAGTTCACCTTCGATTCGTCCAACCCGTTCAAGATAGCGTAAATGCGAAATGGCTTCACCTGTAGCGAACCAACGCTGGATCATCCCCACGTCGTCCCACGTATTGTATTTCATGTTCCATTGCATTTTGGACGCTATGTCGTGGGCGTTCATTTTGGAGTCTGCGATAATGTCTGTAACTTCGTCGAGGCGCTCGTGATGATGGGCGATTAATTCGTCGATGCGGCCACCGAAGTCCGTGATGTTCGTGCGGTGTCCTGGCAAGCCAAGTTCCACGTCGAAGGTTCGTGCTTTCGCGAGGCTATTTAAGTAGTCGGTTAAGGGATCGTCATCCTCGTGCCACGTGGCGATGTTGGGAGAAATTTCGTTCAGCACGTGGTCGGCGCAAAGCATCAATTTCTTTTCGGCATCGTAAAGGCAGATGTGCCCCGGTGAGTGGCCCGGTGTTTCAACACATTCGAAAGAATATTCGCCAACTTCGATTCGATAATCATCTTCCACTAACGTGAACGTATTCGGATCAGGCGGGGCGTAACGAAGGCCGGGCTGCATTTTGAAGGCGTTGTCCAAATCGACGCCGATGAACCCGGCCTGTTTGGTCATCTTGCTCATCCGATGCCCAAAACCGCCGCTGTCTCGCGCCATCTGGAGAATCGCTACTTCCGGACGATTGAAATAGACGGTATTGTCTTTCGTTTGGACACTGGGAAGGCACCCGATATGGTCCGAGTGCATGTGGGAAATAAGGATGTCCAGACGGTCGAGGTCAACGCCCAGCTCGGCTAAACCCGAAAGTAGTGTATCTTCTGATTCCTGATGGTTTCCGCCGGTATCCACGAGGAGACTCCGGTCGTCGGACCGGACGAGATAGCAATTAACAATCTTCAAAGGGTTCCCCGGAAGTGGGATTTCCAGGCGAAACAGATTCGGCATTACTTCGATTGGCATCATAACTCCGGGGTTGGCTCAGGAAAAAACTGGCTCGATCAGAACGCATATCATAGCAAATTCGGAGTCTCGCATGCGTGGAACGCGTCGGTTTCGCCCTTACGCGGCTTCTTCGCTGACCTTCTTGATGTTGCACAAAGTGAAAGCCCAAAAGTAGTTGCAGCCCGCCATATAGTCCGTTTCTTCTCTCCAGATATGGGTTAGACGGAGCCGGGTTTTGTTGTTTTCTTCCCATGTGTCAAAAATGAGTTTGGTTCCGGACCATTCGGGTTCGGGGTCATGGTCGAGGCAGAACCATTCGAGTCGATGATTGGGGATGAGTTTATCGACTTTCATACGATGCCGATAGCCCTGGTCGGTAGGCCATCTGAAATCGAGCGTTCCGCCTTCTTCGGGGTCGCCAGTCATATCTTCGGTCCACCACAGATTGCCCTGTGAATGGAGGACTTTGAAAACGCGTTCAATTGGCGCTTCGATGGATAGTACATGCACGAGCTCGGCCATGATTCTATCTCCGTTTGAACTCCCTACGATTCCAAATTTATGTAAAGTGTCAATATTCGAATTTCGGGCTCCAACCGTTTCGACCATTCGGCAGCAGATCCAGTAGATGCCAGACGCCGCAGAAAAGATCGCCGGGTCCCAATGGTGAAGTACCCGTTCGTTCGTAACTCCCATTCCCGGTCTTTCGAAACGCAGACACTCCGGGATTGGGGCGGTCATGTTCAGCGTTCCAATACCCGGTCGCTCTCGCGAACTGCGCATCGGGATCGGAAAGCATCTGGAAAATCCACCCTCGACTTTCCGCGAATTCCTTTTGCACTTCGGGCGGGTCTGGGGAAATAACGACGAATGGTACGCGACTATTCAGATGATCGACTACCCCGTTGAACCCATCGGCCCAGAGTGTACAAAATGTGCAGGACTTTCCCATGTTGTGAATGACGAGAAGTTCATCCGACCGATCGAACAGTTCGCCAAGGGCGACATCTACCCCATTGTGATTCTTGAATGTAAATTCGCCGAACGTATTCTGAGAAGCCTCGTGGGTCAACTCGGCAATTCTTTTTCGACGTTCGTCGATTTCGGATTCGAGCTGTTGTATTTCATCGACGATAGTAGATTCCGACATCATTGTCCTCCGTGTTGAACCATTGGAACATGCATAAACCGTTCTTTCAACGCTCACAATTTTAAACTAGCACGCGTCTTTTAGACTGTCAAGGATTGGATGAGATATTGTGTAAATGTGGAGTCGGCGCGGGGTTTTCAGGGCCGATCCACGAAGAAATGGACGACTTTGAAGTTCTCGCACACGATGGGCGCCGTTTCTTCGAAGTCACGTCCCAGACGTTTACATGCCCGTCCGAAAAAATCGGAGTGCGCCTCCCGCCAGTACCGCAACGTTCGATCTCCTTCGCCCTCTGACGCAGCGAAAGCGTCTCCGACTTCGTTGAATGGTGTGACTTCGACCGCTGTGTCCTCGATCACGCAGAGGGGCTGGCGGTCCCAACTGAGTACGATACTTAGGTCCCCCGCTTTCGGGATAGCAATCCCTTCGTCTTCGCAGTCCCAAACGAGCGTCGCGGTGCCTGTTTTCGTGCCTGCCAAAACTAGCTCAGCAAGTTCAGTCGCCAGGGCTTCGCTATCACAAAAATGAAATGCATCGTAGAGGAGCGTATCTGGAGAGCGGTTCGTTGCTGCGAGAAATTCTGACCAGTATGGTAGAAGTGCTTCGGTTACCGTGGACATTTAAGACGACTCTCCCAACGCTTCTACGATGAATGGATTGGTTGCTCGTTCGTCTCCGATCGTGGTTGTGTTCCCATGGCCGGGATAGATGACGACCTCATCAGACAACACCATGAATTTATCAAGGATAGTGTCAGCCAAGACGTCGGCATCGGAACCAGGTATATGAGTAAAGCCAACGGAACCTTTGTAAATGACATCGCCGGAGATCAACGTCATTCGGTTTTGAAATGCGATGTGGCCGGGACAATGACCTGGAGTATAGAGAATCTCAAACGTGGTTTTTCCTATGTGAATGGAATCGCCTTCGCTCAATGAATCGGTGGACTCTGCGGGCTGGTACATGGGTAAACTGAATTGGTTGGCGTATTGTTCGAGGGTCTCGATGCCACCGGTCAACATGGGGATGTCTTCGGCTTTCATGAGAGGAACCCCATCGGCGTGGGCGTATATTTTTACACCCGGATACGCGTTGAGAAGTTGGGCGACTCCAGCCACGTGATCAATGTGGGCATGGGTGATAAGAATACTATCGAGCGGTCGGTTTTGCTCTTCGAGGAAGACCGACCAATTTTCAAGACAGTCATCCAGCGGATCGACGAGGGCCAGTACGCCTGATTCGCGATCAACGATGACGTACGTATTGTTCCAGAATTGGCCGGACTGATTCGTCCATAGCGTAAAAGAATCGCCCTCAAAAATCACATGCGGATTCTTGAGGGCGAGTGTTGCTTGTTCCTGATTGGCCATTATCGAGTTTATAAATTGCCCATTTGGGCTTTCATCATTTCCGTCAGGTCCATCACCTGTATTCCTTCAGGTAGATTCAGTTCGAAAATATCGTCGGAGACGTCGGGATTGATTTCAATATTGGAATAGGTTTGCGTCATAGCGGGCTCGGCGGGGTCACCGCTCACCAATTTTCGAATCATACCGTCTTCGACTCCGATATAGAGGGCATTTTCGGTCATTGTCGCGAGCGCCTGTGCCGTGGCGGGGTTTCCGGACATGCTCTCTACCGTTTCAGACTTAATCTTGGCATTGACAACATAGACGTCCTCATCACCTAATTTTTGTTTGCCTTTGAATTCCACGTCGTAGAAGGACTCGAATTGTTCCAACATTTCTTTCGGGTTACCCAAACTATTCATCGAGTTTTGATTCAACGCCGATTCCGGAACACCCATTTCTTCGGCCATTTCTTTAATCACATCCATATTCATTTTCATGGCTTGCTTCTGACCCATACCGTCCATGTACATGTGCATCATGTTGTCACCGCCCATGACCATGGTCATTTTCATGATTTGACCCATCATGTCCATGTCCATGTCCATCTTCATCTTCTCACCTTTTCCGGTGAGCTTGCCGGTGTATTTCATTTCCATGCCTTGCATGTTCATAGTCATGACCATGTCCATTTTGTAGGAAGCATGGGTGCCGGCGGTCTTGCCTACATGGGCTTTCAACTCTTCAAAATTGGTAGGGTCTGCCGCGAATGCGTTTCCGGCAAAGATCAATCCCAGTATCATCAGACATGTGGTTGTAGTTTTCATTTAATTATTCTCCCCGGTCGACCGTAGTGTCGACCTTTTTTATTTGGATAACGGAGAATCTCCGTTATCGTAGTGTTCTATGTAAGCATACTCTTGGGCGCGAACGAATTCCAGCATCGGAAAATAGATACCCATTTACGAATTCATGACGACAGGCATAACGGCGATCATGGCGGCAGCGGCAACGGCGGCCTGAATAGCTTGAGTAGCAGCCTTACCGGCCGGTTCCTGATCGACGATCTGCTCGATTCTTTCTTTTCGTTTTTTGAGATCCCGTTTGTCAAATACCATCGGCAGAAGATTCGCCGAGCGAGCGAGGGATATCAAGAGGATTGTATGCGCTTCAACCTTTCCCACATCAGAAAAAATGGCGTTTCGCATGCGTTCGATAATGGCCCGTTCGGGAGCAGGATTGATTTCAGGATAGATTTTACGTTTGAACAACAATAGCACTCGGTCTTCGTCAGCTTTCAAAATACCCCGCCGAACAAGGCTTGCCGCGACAACGTCCTTGAGCCGTTTTGTAAAGGCGAATTTGGAAAGCCATCCCTGCATATTATATTGGGCACCTGCTTGGTCTATTCGTTGGAGGCAATCGTCGAGACATGGGTCTCCGGTGGGTGTCGAGTCGACTACCTTTATCAGTTTACGTTTGGTCTTCTGGTCAACTTCGATTCGGCCGCTCATGAGAAGTTCCGACAAGATTGCGCCTCCGACGGCGTACATGAAGGTGGAACCAGAAGCGACAGTCCCTTCGTAATCTTTCAAGGCAATTAGTAGGACTTCTTCGTGTAGATAAAGTTTCTCGGCATTTTCCACTTCCCTAACCTCCCTTTTGAATACTGCTATTTACTAATACCGATTTTCTGTTCGATTTATTCAAATTGGATAAAATTGGTGCCAATTTTGACCAAACCTCGGAAATTCATGAACGTTGTAACCGTTCTCTTTGATCCGGTGTATAGTGGGATGGGAGAAAACGGTAATCTCTATGGAAATCAGGCTCAAACTTTCAGAATTGACCGGTGGGGTTCGTGCTTCCGGCTCGGATTGGGGTATAACTACGTTCATGACCCCAATTGAGCCCGACTTGCGCAAAACCATGGCTTCCGAAACCGTGAACGCCAATTGGGAGCAGGCCTGCATCACGCAATTGGCGCAGGGTAACCCGGAAGGTTTCAATCGTTTGGCAGAAGAGTATTCTGCGCGGATCTACACCCATTTATACCGTATGGTTCGGAACCGGGAAGAAGCAGAAGATCTCACTCAGGAAACATTCATCCTCGCCTATCGAAAAATAAACCAGTACGATCAGAATCGCCCTTTTCGAAATTGGCTGTACACGATCGCGACAAACGCTGGGCGGAACGCGTTTCGTACGAAAGGGCGCCGTATACCTTCAGTCCAAGGGAACACGGCTCTCGAAGGAACGGTTACGGCGGACGTCGCGAAGACGGCGGAACGCAGCGAGCTCAAGGATCGATTGGCGTCTGTCGTGAACGAGCTGCCCGAACCGTTGCCGACACTGATTCAATTGTACTACCAGGAAGGTTTCACAGTACGCGAAGCTGCGGAAGTTCTGGGAATGAAGGAAAGCGCGGCCAAGGTGGCGCTGCATCGAGCGCGAAAGACTCTGCGTACGAAGCTGGAAAAGGACAACTCCTGATGAATTGCCGGGAAGCGATATCGGAAATCCGTCGTTGTTTTGACGACGATGTCAAACACTCGCCTGAAATTGAAGGGCACTTGGCTGAGTGCGAAAATTGCCGATCGGAAGCGGACGAACTATCTTCTATGGATGGGTTGCTCCATTCGTTGCCGTTTGACGCGCCAGCCGGAATGGAAGATAAAGTTGTCAGTGCTCTGATGCATGAACATTCGCGTCGTAACAATCCGGCCATCCTTTTGGCGTTTGCTGTTTGCGTAGTGATCAGCACAATTGCAATCGATTGGTTTGCGCCTCTAGAAGCGGCGGAACAGAGATTTCTCGATTATGCCAATCGATGGGTACCAGATGTAGAGGCGTTGGGTAGCGGGCAGTCCTATCGGGCTCAGTTCGAAGGGCTATGGTCAAGCGCGTCGAGTTTAGTGAGTAGAATAGAATGGGTGTCAACAACAATGATGTGGAGCGCGCTGCTTTCCTCGGTCGTGTTGTTGGTCATTGTAAATGGAGTCGGCGTTGCTCGTTTGCGACATACAAGCCGTTAGCATAAAAGGTCTGAATAAATGGAACCGAAAGAATTTTTAGCCGTCACGTTTTGGTTGATGATCTATTTTACGATCAAAATCGGATTCGTGGGAATGGCAATTATTATTAAACAAGCGAAGCACGAATTTATTGAAAGGGCGGCGGTTCATTACGAAAAAAAACCAAATCGATTGATGTTCATGTTGGGTCTGGCGAATGGAATCATTATCCCGGTTATCGGGATTCTGTTGTTGAACACCCAGGTGTTGGCATTAGTGGGGATTCTACTGCTTCTATTTTATTTGTGGTTGGCTCTCTTGAGTTACACCGTGATATATCGGGGTTTTGCTTCAAGGCTGTTCAGCGAGGATGATGTTAACGTCGATGCGAAACAAACGTTTCTCGGTGGACTGGTAGCCGAATCGGCATTCGTCACGCCAATCCTGGGACAGGCCTATTCACTTTTTCTTTTCGTTCGCGGGCTGGGCGCAGTATTTATGGCGTTTATGACCCGGAAACCGATGAACTAATCCACCAAGCTTAGTGGAAGCCGTTCGCCCTCTAGTGGGCGTGTTTGGCAACTGAATGCGAATCGTTTCCGTGCCCGTCCGCGGCTTCAGCGTGGCTTGATTGGGCGCCGTGATTTCCATGGCCAGCCTCTTCTAACCGAGGCCCCTCCCAAGTGATTACGCCGATGCCTGTAAACACCAAACCGACAATTACGAGTGCGAATTTGAGTTTATCTATGATTTTGGAATTCATCATCTTCCCCCTTGGCAGTCCGTCCAACTTTTGACTCCCATTTAAATCCTACCTGCAAAAACGAAAATTTGCGATAATTTACGAAAATTTGTGATCCAGATCGAAGTGTAAAATTTTCAAATAACCGGCTTTAATGCTAATTAGGCAATTTTCTAGTTTAAAAAGGCGATTTAATTGCCTTATTGAGTATTCTGTGGTTAAATTTTACTACGAACGTTAAACAGGCTTGGGTGCCAATCGTATTCTGCTGTACTTCGATTAGATTTTCGTAATTTGTATTGAGCAGTACATCGTTTATCTCACCTATCAAGAGCCAATTAACACAAAGGTTTTTATCGAAATAGGGGGAAATGACGATGAATTGGTTAAAATTTAGCTTTGTGGCGGCAATTACGAGCGCGAGTTTCGCAAACGCGGGAACAGTATCCGGAACAGTAACCACAGCGGAAGAACTTAAAACAGAATCGGCTGTGGTGGTATGGATCGAAGGCATCGAGGACCCCAAAATTCCAGAAACGGAAGCGTCCATGTCGCAAATAGGGGCTCAGTTTTCCCCAGCGTTCATGGTAGTCGTCGCCGGCCAAAGTGTCGATATGCCCAATGACGACGATATCGCACACAATGTTTTTTCCTATTCTAAACCCAAGAATTTCAATTTGGGCATTTACCCGAAGGGCCAATCCAAAAGCGTAAAATTCGACCAACCTGGCGTGGTCGACGTGTTTTGCTCCATGCACAAGAGCATGAAAGCAAAAATCCTCGTGGTCGGGTCACCATTTTACAACAGTTCGAAAATGGGTAAAGAATTTGAGATCAAAGATATTCCTGCCGGGGATTACGAATTGAAAGTATGGCACAAAGATCTCACGTTGAAGAGCGTACCAATTCAAATCACAGAAGATGATGTTAGTGCGGTGGAAATCACGCTGACTAAAGAGTAAATCGATTTTTCCGTCGGAAATTCTGGGAACCGGCGGTCTATTCTTCGAGAGAAGAAAAGGGGGAAAGATGAACAAAGTAGTAGGATGTAGCTTGCTGAGCGTACTCAGCATTGTGGTTCCTGTAACAGCCAATGCGGAAGATGCTGCGCCGCCGGCTCCGGGAATCACCACAGAAATGATCGACATGATGGATCAGTTACCGGGTGAGATTGGTGCTTTGGGGAAAGTAACCATTCCGTTCAACAACCATCAAACACCTGAAAAAGTTGAATTGGGCAAGATGCTCTATTTCGACAACCAACTTTCCGGCGACCACTCTATGAGTTGCGCTACGTGTCACGCGCCTGATAAAGGGTTTTCCGACAACCATCCGCTTACGATTGGTTTTGGTAAACAAGAATTGGGGCGTCACTCCCCTACTGTTTTGAACACGGCATATAACTCCGTCCAGTTTTGGGATGGTCGCGCCGGAACACTTGAACAACAGGCAGCGGGTCCAATCATGGCTGCTGGTGAAATGAATATGTCCAGCGAAGAAGAACTCGTGAAACGCCTCAGTGCGGCGTCGGAATACGAAGGTCGCTTTGAAGAAGTCTTCCGTGAAGGTCCTTCATTGAGTAACGTTGCGAAAGCGATCGCCGCTTATGAACGTACGATCGTTTCCCGAAACAGTCCTTTCGATAAATACGCCGCGGGCGACAAATCGGCACTCACGGAAACTGAAAAACGCGGGCTGATCTTGTTCATCGGTAAAGCTTCCTGCACCCAGTGCCATAGTGGTGCAAACTTTACGGACAACGGGTTTCACAATCTCGGTGTGCCACAGATGGGTCCTGCCAAAGAAGATGTAGGTCGCTATGCGGTCACGAAAGACGACGCGGACATGGGTGCGTTCAAAACACCTACTCTCCGAAACATCGCACAATCTGCACCATACATGCACTGCGGTTCCCACGATACGTTACGCGAAGTCGTGGAATTCTACAACGAAGGCGGTGGAGACCACGCCAACAAATCGGACAAGATGTTCGAGTTGAATTTGACCGACACGGAAATCGACGATTTGGTCGCATTTCTCGAAAGCTTGACTGGTCCAGTTGAAGGATTTGAAAACACTCGAATCGCTGAAGTCAACAACACACGTCAGACATCAGATGTTTCTGGTGACTAATTTCTAAACCAACTGCATGGCGACCAGCCAAATTGACTGGTCGCCATGCAAGTTTAATGTTTGATTGAGTAATATTTTTCCGCATTTTGCGGAGGAGATTAAAGAATGATTGAGGTTGGAAAACGGACCGTTTTCTCGGCGAACAAATGTTGGGCTATTGCGATCGCAGCGTATATATGCCTATCCGCTTTTTGTACGATGGGCATCGTTGGCGCGGGGTCCGTTGATGGGTCGGCAAAAAAAACCATAGAAGCGAACCTACCTGACCATTTCCCTAAGACCGAGAAAGAATACTTTTCGTTGGTCGAATTAATGGAAGGCGGAATGCATCCGCTGTTCACATTCGTATCGTTTACCGTATGGCACGATGCCCCTCTTGACGACGACAAATATTATGCCGTAGAAATCGCCGCAAAACGAATGAACTCCTTGGCCCGTACGTTGAACGACTACGAGGACAATTCCAAACTCCAGCATAATCCCGTCGAATTCAAAATAAAAGCCGTCCATTTGACCCGTTACACCGAAATTCTTGAAAAGGCTGCTCGCGAACACGAGTTCGAGAAAATGAAAAAGTATGTCATTCAAATAGAAAACAGTTGCACCGGGTGCCACGTTCTCTTTAACAAAAATTTACGAACCAACTAATAAAGAGCGAGAAAAACAGAGGAAATGATTTTATCATGAAAAAAATCGGGTTCAAATCGAAACTACAACTCTCAATAGTCTGTCTCATCTTCATTACGACTGCTATTTCTGTGGGAGTCGTGCTCAACAGCATTACCGATCAGGTGGGCGAGCAATTGGAATCGGATGTACAACGCAACGGCAGGGCCATCGACGAATTAATCGACAATCAGTTCGAGCAACTAAATCGCGGAGTCGCTGCGCTACTCGCATCACCGGGATTCAACGCGCTCGTAACAACGGAAGGCATTGACCACGGAACGTTGATCTACAGCCTTAACGAAAACCTTCCCGTCGTGCAGGCCGATGTATTTCTTTTGACAGATAAAGATGGTATCGTCCGAGCGCGCACGGACAACCAGGAAGATTTCGGCGCCGATTTGTCCGATTGGGCACCGGTGAAGGCGAGCCAACAAGGCGAGTCATTCAAGAGTGTTTGGACTCAGGATGACGTCACGTATTTGGCCTACGCTTGCCCAATCGAGTTCGAAGAAGAAGTGATGGGCACCGCAGTGGTGGCCCGTCAATTGGGACAATCGAGTACCGATACACTAAAACGAATGCTTGACCACGATGTGGCTCTCGTTATCGGGAACAGTATTTTAGCAAGCACGCTTTCGGAAGAAGAGACAGCAAATCTACAGGATTCTGTAATTGCACAAGATGGACTGGTCACTTCGGGAAGCGGTATCGATTCATACGCACGGCTGAACGTCGCGCAAGTCGAACATCTCATTCTGCCGTCGGAAGTCAGCAACGGCGAAGGCGCTCAGTTTTTGGTATTCGTTGAAACCAAACAGGTGTTGGCTTCTTTCAATGAAATTCGCTCGTTATTGCTTCTTACGGGCGTAGCGGCACTGGCTTTTGGAATGATTTTCAGCTGGGTCATCGCCACTAAATCATTGAAACCGTTGAAAGAAGCGGTGAATGTCCTCGAGGCCGTCGCAGACGGAGATTTGACCCGTAAAGTTGCCGTGGAAACCACCGATGAAATTGGTCGAATTGGTTCCGCATTGAACGACGCAGTGAACGACACGCGCAATACGATCGAACATGTTAAAGAAAGCGTAGTGTCCCTCAATAATTCATCCGACAATCTTTCGAAAACGGCCCAGGAACTGTCTTCGAATGCGACAACAATGTTGGAAGAGTCACAATTGTCGACGAAGAATATGGAAGTCGCCTCGAATAAAATCAGTGAAGTGGTCTTACACACGGAAAAAATCACAACCAATGCGTCGTCCGTTGCAGATTCCTCGACCGGGATTTCGTCGAACCTGCAAACGGTAAGCACAGCGGTGGAAGAAATGTCGGCCAGTATGTCGGGAATATCTTCATCCACGGCGAACATGTCCAATTCGGCGAACGAAGTCGCGGGAGTAGTGAAGCACGCAGTTGAATCTCTCCGGAGAGTTTCGGCCGATGCGACAGATGCGGAGAAGATCACGTTGCGTGCAGCGGAAACGGCAAATACTACTGCAGTAACCATCAATGAGCTAGGCGAAATGAGCAACAATATCAATAGTATTGTTGATGTTATTTCCAGTATCGCGGAACAAACGAATCTACTGGCACTCAATGCGACGATCGAAGCCGCGAGTGCCGGTGAAGCAGGTAAAGGATTCGCTGTCGTAGCGAACGAAGTCAAAGAATTGGCAAAACGTTCTGCGGATGCGACTCAAGAAATTGGTGGTCAAATTGTCGAAATGCAGCAAAAATCTCAAGAAGCGGTAAAGATTATCAATGAAATCGTCGGAGTGACGGAAGAAGTCCAAACATCATTTAAGAGTATCAACACGTCGGTCGAAGAACAGACCCTCGCTATCGACCAGGCATCCGCGGGTGTCAGCGAAGTTGCGATGAATGCGCGGGAAGTTTCTTGCACTGTCGATGAAGCGGCGAAAGCCGTGGCGGAGATTTCCCAAAACACATTGCAGGCGGCCGAAGGCGTGAACGACATTACGGCCAGCATTCAGGAACTAGCGGCGGATGCCCAGGAAATATCGGTGGGAACTTCCGAAACTTCGATCGGTATCAACCAGGTAGTGACACGTGTCGAAAAAGTGTACCACGCCGCTGAAGTCATCGCGAGCAACGCCACGGATACAGACCATACGGCAAAGGAATCTGCCGAACTTGCTGGCACCCTAGGCAAGTTAGTGGACGAATTCAGAGTCTAATCGGCCTATAAAAACAGCCTATTCAAGTCATCGAATGAGTTCGATGACTTGACTTCCTTAGTGGTTGCTCCTTACTATTATTGCTTATTTTTTTAAGCAATCGAAGGTAGCATCATGTTTGAATTCACCCCTGAACACGAAGAAATTCGCCGGACGATTAAGAAGTTCGTTGAGGCCGAAATAAACCCCTATATTGACGAGTGGGAAGAAGCGGAGATTTTCCCCGCCCAGAAAGTTTTCAAGAAACTGGGCGATATCGGTATGCTCGGAATCACCAAGCCAGTCGAGTATGGCGGGATGGGGCTGGACTATTCGTATCAGGCCGTGATGAATGAAGCATTGGGTTGGTGTAACTGCGGTGGCGTGCCGATGGCGATCGGTGTGCAGACCGATATGTGTACACCGGCGCTGGGGCGTTTTGGGTCGGAATACGTAAAGGAAGAATTTCTTCGACCGAGTATTACAGGTGATAAGGTCGGTTGTATCGGAGTATCTGAAGTCGGTGCCGGCTCGGACGTTGCCAATATCGTGACGCGCGCCGTAGAAGACGGTGATGATTACGTCATCAACGGCGGTAAGATGTGGATAACCAATGGGACCCAAGGCGACTGGATTTGCCTGCTGTGCAATACCGACAACGATGACAATAAGCACCGAAACAAAACCATCATTTGTGTTCCGTTGAAAGATGAGAACGGAGACCCGTATCCAGGTGTGACGGTCGAACGGAAACTCAAGAAAATGGGAATGCATTCCTCCGATACGGCGGAACTCCATTTCGAGAACGTGCGCGTGCCCAGGAAAAATATCCTCGGTGAGGAAGGCATGGGATTCACGTATCAGATGATGCAATTCCAGGAAGAACGCATGTATTCAGCATTATCCAGTTTGACGGGTTTGACACGTACGATTGACGAAACGATCGCCTACACGTCGCAACGCGAAGTATTTGGAAAACCGCTCATCCACAATCAAGTGGTTCATTTTCGGATGGCCGAATTGGCCACGGAAGTAGAAGCATTGCGCGCCCTCACATGGAAAGCGGTAGCGATCCACATCAACGGCGGTGACTGTACGAAACTGGCATCGATGGCTAAACTGAAGGCCGGTCGTTTAGGCCGTGAAGTGAACGACTCCTGTCTCCAATATTGGGGCGGTATGGGATTTATGGATGAAACGCTAGTGTCCCGAAGTTATCGGGACGGACGATTGTCTTCCATCGGCGGAGGTGCGGATGAAGTGATGCTGGGCATCATCGCGAAGCATATGGGCATCTTGACCCGATAAAGGAATTCCGTTGATGTCCGATTCGTATTACGAACATCTGTTTGGGGTCCGTGGAAAAGTCGCGCTGGTAACCGGCGGTACCCGGGGCATCGGAATGATGATCTCGGAAGGTCTGGTACGATGCGGGGCGAAAGTCTATATATCGTCTCGAAAAGAAGACGCGTGCAAGGAAGCAGAAGCGAAATTAAGCGAATTTGGAGACTGCACCGCGATTGCCTGCGACATCAGCACCATCGAAGGGTGTCAGGAGCTCGCGTCTGAAATATCCTCGCGAGAAACCGAGCTTCATACGCTTGTGAATAACGCTGGATTGACATGGAGCGCGCCGATCGATGAGTTTCACGAGAAGGCTTGGGACAAGATTACGGATTTGGACGTAAAGAGCCCTTTCTTCTTGGCGCAGGCACTCTTGCCGCGACTTCGTGCGGCGGCGAGCGAGGAAGCGCGATCGACTATCGTTAATATATCCTCGGTGAACGGAATAAAGCCGAGCGGCCTCCAGAACTATTCCTACGTTGCGGCCAAAGCGGGGCTGATCGGTCTGACGGCTCAAATGGCCAGAGACTTGAACGGCGACAACATTAATGTGAACTGCATCGCTCCTGGGCCATTCAAGTCCAAAATGACGGCACCGATGTATGCGGATGAAGAAACGGAAGAGAAGATGAAAAGTCTATTTACGATGGGGCGTTGGGGCGCTATCGAAGATGCCGCCGGCTTAACGATTTTTCTGTCGTCAAAAGCGGGTTCATTTATAAACGGTCATACAATACCTTGTGATGGCGGTTCGACGACCATTGGTTGAGCGAAAACAACGAAGGAAGTTTCCATGTTTAGTGAAGGACAAAGTCCCATAGATTTCGAGCATCGATACGTAGGACAAAACTACACCGATGAACATCACGCGTGGCGCAAGACGATTCGCGATTTCCTGAAGGCCGAAGTGGAGCCGTATATTGAGGAGTGGGAAGAGGCCGGCGAATTCCCGCGTGACCTATACCAGAAAGCCGCGGGGATTGGTTTACTCGGCATGGGATTTCCCGAAGAGTTCGGTGGTACGCCGGTGGATGGTCATTTGTTTTCGATGGTAACGTCCGAGGAGATGGCACGTCTTGGTGCCGGTGGACTCGGTGCAAGTTTGTTGATACACAGTATTGGCCTCCCTCCCATTTTGGCGATTGGCTCCGACGAATTGAAGCAACGGATCGCACCGGATGTATTGGCCGGCGAAAAAGTGATCGCGTTGGGCATTACGGAACCATCCGGCGGCTCGGATGTAGCAAACATTCATACCAGCGCAGCTTTGGTGGACGATCATTACGTGGTCAATGGATCAAAAATGTTCATTACAGGCGGAATGCGTGCAGATTACGTAAGCACCGCGGTTCGTACCGGAGGCGAAAAGCATGGCGGGATTTCTCTGCTATTGATTCCCGCGGACGCCGAAGGATTTACGCGGACGTCTCTGAAAAAGCAAGGCTGGAATTGCTCCGATACGGCAGCACTTTACTTCGATAACGTGCGCGTGCCGAAAGAAAACCTGATCGGCGGTGAAGGTCGCGGTTTCGAAGGTATCATGTATAACTTCAACGGCGAACGCATCGGGATGGTGACGAATTGTGTAGCCCATTCGCGCGTTTGCTTTGAGGATGCATTGTCATGGGCGCGACACAGAGAGACGTTCGGGAAACGATTGGCTGATCATCAAGTCATACGACACAAATTTTCAGAAATGGCACGGCACATCAATGTCACGCAAGCGTATCTGGACCAATGTTTGACACGTGTGGACGCCGGGGAATCACCCGTCGCCGATTTGGCTCTACTGAAAGTGCAGGCCACACGGACCATGGAGTATTGTGCCCGGGAGGCCAGCCAGATTATGGGCGGAGCTTCGTATATGAAAGGTGAACGGGTTGAACGTATCTACCGGGAAGTTCGAGTGAATGCGATCGGCGGTGGATCGGAAGAGATCATGTTGGATTTGGCGGCGCGTCAGATGCGAATTTGATCGTTTTGACTGGGATTGGCTCGTCCCTTCAGGACTTAATTCATTTTGTACATTCACCCAGGGTTACACTTCGTTTCACCCTGGGCTAAACTGGTTCGTTCCTTTGGAACTGAATGGAGAATCATCAATCATGCGTTTAAGTTTGTCCGTTTTTCTTACGCCCGTATTTTTTTTGGGCCTTTCTGCATCCGCACAGGATCTCTCCTATCCTGAATCAAAGCGAATCGATCACGTGGACACGTATCATGGCGTGGAGGTCCCTGACCCGTATCGATGGTTGGAGGATGACGTTCGAACATCGGACGATGTTGCCGACTGGGTGTCTGAGCAGAACGGCGTGACGTTTGGCTATCTGGAAACCATCAAGAATCGAGAGGAAATCCGCGAACGTATCGAATCACTTTGGAATTACGAGAAATTGTCGACGCCGCGGAAAGTCGGGAATCGGTATTACTTCTTTCGAAATGACGGGCTTCAGAATCAATCGGTGTTGCATGTTCAGGATTCGTTGGATGGTGACGCGGACGTCGTCATCGACCCGAATGCCTGGACCAGTGATGGAACGAAGGCATTGGGAGGATTGGCGTACAGCGAGAATGGACGGTATCTGGCGTACGGTGTGAATGAGGCCGGGTCGGACTGGTCGACATGGCATGTAATGGACCTGGACAGCCATGAAGTACTTGACGATAAGGTGAGTTGGGTCAAGTATAGCGGCGCGACCTGGACAAAGGATGAGAAAGGTTTTTTCTACGGGCGATTCGATGAGCCTAAAGAAGGTAGCGAGTTTCAGAATCTCACCTACAACCAGAAAGTCTATTATCACCGTGTGGGCACGTCTCAGTCTGATGATGTGTTGGTGTATGAACGCCCTGAACAACCGACGTGGGGTTTTGGGTTGGATGTCGCCGACGATGGGCGATATTTGATTCTCTCCGTTTGGCGAGGGACGGACGCCAGAAATATGGTGCTCGTGAAAGACCTTCAAGAACCGTACGGAATGCCCACGGAACTGATTTCTGATTTCGAGAACGAGTTCACATTCCTGGCGAACGACGGACCCTTGTTTTATTTTCAAACGAAACTGGATGCACCCATGGGGCGCGTCATCGCGATTGATATTCGCAATCCTGAGCAGAGTAATTGGCGATCTATTGTTGCCGAGCAAAAAGAAGCCTTAAAAAGTATCTATCTGGTAGGGAATGCTTTCGTTGGACAGTATTTGAAAGACGCGAAGACTCAAGTGATTTTGTACGACACATCGGGCAACGTCATTCGCGACGTAAAATTCCCGGGCATCGGATCGGCCTCCGGATTCGGCGGGAAGAGGACGGATACGGAAACGTTTTATTCCTTTTCCAGTTATGCGGTGCCGCCGAGCACGTATCGATATGACATCTTGACGGGTGAGAGTACATTGATTCGTTCGGCGAAGGTAGATTTTGACCCTAGTCGATATGAGACCAAACAGGTATTCTACGAAAGTAAAGACGGAACGCGTGTTCCCATGTTCATTACCCATAAAAAAGGACTCAAACTCAACGGAAACAACAGAACCCTCTTATATGGATATGGCGGCTTCAATATTTCGATGACGCCCGGATTTTCCGTATCCCGTTTGGCGTGGATGGAATTCGGGGGTGTTTATGCGGTGGCGAACCTTCGGGGTGGCGGCGAGTATGGTGAGGCCTGGCACAAAGCGGGCACGAAACTTCAAAAACAAAATGTATTTGACGATTTCATCGGCGCTGCCGAGTGGCTTGTAGAAAACAATTATACGAAGTCGTCGTTGCTGGCCATTCAGGGTGGCAGCAACGGTGGGCTATTGGTCGGAGCAGCAATGACCCAACGGCCGGATCTGTTTGGTGTGTGTCTACCAGCCGTGGGCGTCATGGACATGCTTCGTTTTCATCAATTTACCGCCGGACGGTTTTGGGTGGATGATTACGGTTCGGCCGACGACCCGGAAGAGTTTAAAGCGATACTGGCCTACTCGCCCTATCACAACATTCGTAATGGCGTAACGTATCCGCCGACGATGGTAACGACAGCCGATACAGATGACCGTGTTGTTCCGGGGCATAGCTTCAAGTTTGCGGCAGCGTTACAGAAGGCTCAGGCGGGTGACTCCCCGATCCTGATTCGAATCGAAACCCGCGCAGGTCATGGGGCGGGTAAGCCGACTTCAAAACGGATTGAAGAATTGGCGGATGTTTATGCGTTTGCGTTTCATCATCTGAAACTCGACCAGTGAGGTTCTTTTAGGCGAGTATGTCGGAAAGGGCATGGCCGTGGACGTCCGTAAGTCGGCGTTCGTTACCGTTGAAGTAGTAGGTCAGTTTTTTGTGATCGAATCCCAGGATATCCAAAACGGTAGCGTAGTAATCCCAGACCGTGACCGGTTTCAGTTCTGCGCGTCTTCCGAGGCCGTCGGTGGCACCGTAGCTGACCCCGCCCTTGACTCCGGCGCCCATCATCCAACAGGTGAATCCGTCTGGGTTGTGGTCTCTTCCTGTCGTGCCGGCCTGATGGGTGGGCATGCGGCCGAACTCGGTGGTCCAAAGGACTAGAGTGTCGTCGAGTAAGCCTGTCCTCTTTAGATCGGATAGGAGGGCGGCAGTTGGCTGGTCGAAGATCGCGCAGTGCCGTTCATAGTCGGTCTTGAGGGTTTTGTGGGCATCCCAATTGAGGAGTCCGTCGACACCCGATGCACGTGAACCGCAATAGAGATTCACGTAACGGACGTCGCGTTCGAGTAATCTTCTCGCGAGGATGCAATTTCGGGCGTAGGAAGCCTTCAATTTATTGGAGTCCTTCGTCCCATATAGCTCGTGAACCGAATCCGGTTCGGAACTGAGGTCAGACGCTTCGGGCGCAGACAGCTGCATGCGGGCTGCCAATTCGTAGGATGCCATCCGCGCTTGCAATTCGGAGTTTCCAGGATTATTCGCCGCGTGTTGGTGATTTAATTTTTCGAGTAATGCACGCGAGTCTATTTCCTGTCGCGCAGATACGTTGTCGGGAAGATTGATATTCCGTATTGCACGATGTTCTGCTAAAACAATGCCCTGATGTTCCGCGGGTAAGAAACCGTTGCTCCAATTGGCTTTACCGTTGGGCGGTTCACCACGCAGATCGGGAATAGAGACGTAAGTAGGCAAGTTCTTGTTCAGACTACCCATGGCAAAGCTGTACCAGGCACCGGCACTGGGGAATCCCTCGTTCGCCTGTCCGGTATTCATGAAAACGCATCCGGGTCCGTGCGTGTTCGTCTTGGACGTCATGGAATGGACAAACGCAATGTCGTCAACGTGTTGACCCATATGCTTCAACAATGGAGACAGCATCTTACCGCTTTTTCCGAACCGCTGAAACTCCCACGGGCTGCGCATAAGGTTTCCATTGGCGCCTTGGAAACTTTTCATGTTCTCTTCCCCGGGAAGCTTGGTTCCGTGGAACTTTTCGAGCGCGGGTTTGTGTTCCCAAAGATCCATATGGGAGGCAGCACCGGGGCAAAAAATCTGGAGTACTCTTTTGGCTTTCGGGGCGTGTTGAGGAGCCATCGCGGCCTGTGCGTGATTGGCTCCGATTAATTCGGGGAGAAGCAACGACGTCAAACCAATTCCGGCGAACCCTGTGAACGCGTCGGACATGAATGCTCTACGGGACAGCAATTGTTCTTGCAGAGTGTCCGCGATATTTTTTGACTCTTTCATGAAAGGGTTCTCGACATCAGTTCAGGTACACGAATTCGTTTGTATTTAATAATGTTCGACACAGCGCGTTCAGTCCGTGCTCTTTCGTAAATTTCACGCAAGCGTCACGTTCGTCGGAAGTCGGTTCGCGCAGGTAGACGAACTGGAACGCGCGGTCTACCTGTTTTCGAGGGGATTTACCGTCCGCTTCTTCAGAGATTCGTTCTGCGAGCGATAGTGCCATATCCATGGTGAATTGGTGATTCATCAGTGTGAGAGCCTGCAGCGGCGACGTGGTCGTAACACGGCGGGGAGCGGGCAACGCGCAATCCGGGCTGTCGAATTCCGACATCAAGTCGACGCGGGCCGCTCGGACATTTTGATGGTAGACCGAACGCCGATATGTTTCCGGACCAAAGGAATCCAATGGCACGTAGGTCGAAACGTTGTCACGCAGATACCGATAGAGCCTGAAGCCTGCCCCGCCCATGCTCATATCCAGCTTCCCGGCAATAACAAGCATCGAGTCCCGAATTTCTTCCGAGTCCAGGCGACGCGGAGGGAACCTCCACAACAGTCGGCTGTTAGCGTCGATTTTGGCGGACTCCGTATCATATGCACTGTCCTGCCGATAAGTTTTAGACATCATCATCATCTTGTGAAGGCGTTTAATTTTCCATACCTGCGAAACGGTTCCATCCTCGATGGCATGCCGAGGATCCAAAATCTCGGATGCCAACCAATCGAGTAATTCAGGGTGAGACGGCCGTCCGCCCATGAAACCAAAATCGCTGGGCGTAGAAACGATGCCTGTACCGAAATGGTAATGCCAAATTCGATTGGCGAGCACCCTGGCCGGAAGCGGGTTACTAATATCGACGATCCACGATGCTAGGGCTTTTCGTTTATCCTTTTCAGCAGTCTCTTTCTTTAACGTGAAGGGGTCCGTATTACCAGCCAACATCGCCATACTGGCCGCGAAGACTTCTTCCCCCTTTTGTTGCGGGTCACCTCCACGAAACAGATGGAATGACTCTTTCGATTGTGCGAGACGGCCAACATACATGCTGGGCAGCTTGGAGACCTTGGACAGTTGTCCGTTTACTTTTCGTATTTCAGCAACCAGGTCTCTCAGACTTATTCTTTCTACATCCGATGTTTCCGCATCAAGATATCGTTTCCGGCGGTGCTTGTCATTTACTGGCGACCGGTTATAGGAATCGGCCACCGGAACCCACTCCGTCCCATTCAAAGAGACCTCAACGCGATATTCACCAATGAAAGTCGATTCGTGAGCGGTCTCTGACAATGCTCCGGGCCGATCACTCGAAAAGAACAGGCGACTTACTTTTTCGGGTTTCGCGAACTCGAGCGTAAGGGTCGGTGCTGCCGCGATCCAGCTGGCGCCGAATGACTCATCAATGGTCAGACCGGGTCCGTAGGCATCAGCGAAGTCTCCGGGCTTGGAGTTTTGGCCTTTTGCTACCCCGCCGTTTCGGGCCGCTGCGACATTTCGTGAAAGGGCTTCATCGGTCCAGACTTCGACCTCATCCATTCGGAATCCAGTTTTCGAGTAGGGATCATTGTCACGCCCCTCGACGGTAATGCGTAAGAATCGGGCTAATACGGGCTCGAAGATTTCTTCGGTCCCCGTACGTTTGACAGAGGGACGAGGCCAATTCGCATCGTACGTGTCTTTTTTGGATTCGGCGCGCGCAATAATCGTCTGCTGAATTTCGCTTTTTCGTTTCTTGAGGTCTTCAATTTCTTTTCTGAACGGTGAAGATTTTTCGCGATACACATCTTTTTGTTCTTTGGTTCCGACTTCGCGATTATCGTGATAGACGCCACCGAATGTTGCGTAATACTGGTAGTAGTCCTTTTGAAAAATCGGATCGAATTTGTGGTCGTGGCACCGTGCACACCCTACGGTCAGCCCCATGAAACTCTCGCTAGTGGCGCGAATCATTTCGTCCACCGTGTTGGCTCGAATTTGGGCGGCTTGAACTGCATCCTGATTTCCGACGATATCGTGGGCACCGGCAACGAGAAATGTCATCCCCACTTCCACGCTTACATCGCCTTCACCTACGGAATCGCCAGCCAGTTGTTCGAGCACGAATTGATCATAGGGTTTGTCTTCGTTGAATGATTGTATGACATAGTCGCGGTAAGGCCACATGTTGTCGACAATGTGATTGACCTCGAATCCGGTACTCTCCCCAAAACGAACAACGTCCAGCCAGTGTCTCCCCCATTTTTCGCCGTAGTGAGGTGATGAGAGAAGGCGATCGATTAGGGCTTCATATGCCTTGTCGCCGATGGAGCCCTTGGCTTTCGTTTCTTCTTCGCACGCATCGAGGAATGCGGCGACTTCTTCAGGCGTCGGGGGTAATCCAATCAAATTGTAAGTGGCACGACGGATCAGGGTACGAGGGGGTGCCGGTGCGGAAAAATCCAGACCGTGTTGGGACAGTTTCGTTTCAATGAATTGGTCAATCGGATTTTCTTCGTTATTTTGGGCCAATGTCCCGGGAGTTGGCCGGCGTATCGGTTGAATCGACCACCAGTCATATCCTGCGCGCTTATCCGTCGTGTAAGTGAATGGGTCGAGCGGCGTTTCCGGATACGACGCGCCTTCAGTGACCCAGTCCTCGAGGAGTTCAACTTCCTCATCGGACAACACCTGTTTCGGGGGCATTTTTTCGTTGTATACCTGTTCAATCAGAAGGCTCTTGGTCGCATTGCCCGGTTGGAGAGCGGGTCCGGTTTCCCCGCCTTCCAGCGCGCTTTCGCGGGTGCGCAGATCCAGACCACCTTTCATTTGACTAGCGTGACATTCCAAACAACGTGTGCTGATTAGGCGAGATATTTGCTCCGATTTGGAAGAGGGAGCCGAATCTCTTTTGGATGGAGAGTTTTGGCTAAACCCTGGGAACGATACTCCAAACGCCGCCACGATAAGGAACATGCACAAATGTCGGTAATTGAAGTTTCCCTTAATCGTGATTGTCCATTGGTGCATCGCCCATCCTCAACGTTTCAAGTACAACGAATGATACAAAGTACTTCGATGGATTACAACGAGAAGCGCGTCAATTAGTCCCGCCGATTCGTTGTTGCCAATACTCGCCTATAGTCACACTCGTTACCTTTTTGAGCCTTCTTGGAACGTACCGACAACAAAACACGGCCGCGCGATTGTGTCACGGCCGTGTTGGTCTTGTTGAATATTGAAGAAGCTATTCAGCGCCCTCTTCTTCCAATTGGACGAGTAATTGGCCATTCGCGACTTGTTCGCCGACTTCCACGTTAATGGAGACTACCGTGCCGGTCAATGGCGCCGTGATTTGGTGTTCCATTTTCATCGCTTCGAGGATGAGCATCAGTTGGCCCTTCTCGACCTTGTCGCCGACGCCAATCGAAATGGCTTGCACATTACCAGGCATTGGTGCATTGGTTCCACCAGATTCGCCTTCGGCACCTTTTATCGGGAATCGAGGTTGTTCGACCAATGCGACGTCACCTTGATGCCCGTGGACAAACCATTGCAGGCCTTCTGAGGTTACTTTCGTAGTTCCGCGTTTTCCGTTGGATACCAATTCGATTTCGGTGTCGGTGCGGCGCTGAATGACCACATCGAAATCGTCTTCGCCTACTTGAACGGAGAAATTTCCGTCGCGTTGAATCCGATAATGAACGGAGATCTCGTCTTCGCCATGTTTGAAGTTTAGGATTTCCGGAGGCATGCTGGTGTTGCGCCAACCGGATGCGATGTTTCTGAGAACTTTCGCTTTGTCTCGACGTTGTCCCTGAGACATCATTGCGACCGCGATTGCGGAATCAACCAATTCTTCGTGAGGAATCGTACGTACGGGTTCTGGAGCAATGCGCTCAATGAAGTCCGTCGTCGTATCGCCGGAAAGGAACGCATCGTTGCGTAACGTCGTCACCAGGAAGTCACGGTTCGTTGTGAGGCCTTGGATACGCGTTGTTTCAAGGACCCGTGCCAAACGCAATGCGGCTTCGGAACGAGTTGGTGCGTGAACAATTACTTTCGCCAACATTGGATCGAATTCGATTCCAATTTCACTCCCTGATTCTACTCCGGAATCAAAGCGTGCTTCGGCGGACGTGGATGGTTCCCATACCGAGACAGTACCCGGCGACGGGAGAAAGTTGTTGCTTGGGTCTTCCGCATATACGCGGGCTTCGATGGCATGGCCGGTGATGGTCAAATCATCTTGTTCGAATCCCAGCTCCTCGCCCTGGGCCACGCGTAGTTGATCGCGAACCAAGTCGCGTCCGGTGATTTCTTCCGTGACTGGGTGCTCCACCTGGAGGCGCGTGTTGACTTCGAGGAAGAAAAACTCTTCGCCAGAGAGCAGGAATTCCACGGTACCGGCTGAGCTATAGCCGATGGCTTTGGCGGCAGAAACTGCTGCCTCCCCCATCTTCGCCCTAATTTCTTCAGTGACCGCAGACGAAGGTGCTTCTTCGATAATCTTCTGGTGGCGACGCTGAATGGAACATTCGCGTTCGAAACAATGAACGAGGTTTCCATGGTTGTCACCCATGATTTGAATTTCCACGTGGCGGCAAGACGCCAACCAGCGTTCGAGGTAGACCGTATCGTCACCGAACGATGATGCGGCCTCACGCCGTGAACCTTCGATGGCGTCTTTGAGCTGGTCTTTGGATTCGACGATGCGCATGCCTTTACCACCGCCACCGGCGGACGCTTTGATGAGCACCGGATAACCGACTTTTTCGGCTGCCGCTTCGGCATCGTCGCCGGGGTTCAATTCAGCTGCAGGCAACATGGGTACGCCGGATTTTTCCATTAGATTGCGAGCGGATAATTTGTCGCCCATGGAGCTGATGGCTTCGGGGGATGGGCCTACCCAAATCAATCCGGCATCGTTTACTGTTTTTGCGAACGCGGCGTTTTCTGCCAAGAATCCGTATCCCGGATGAATCGCATCAGCACCCGTGCGCTTACACGCATCCAGGACTTTTCCAACGTTCAAATAAGTATCAGCGGAATTCATCCCGCCGAGCGCAATCGCCTGATCGGCGTCGCGCACGAACGGTGCGTCTGCATCGCCGTCGGAATAAATGGCTACAGTGCCAATTCCCATCGCGTGAGCAGAGCGCATGATTCTTCGTGCGATTTCACCGCGGTTCGCGACGAGGAGTCGTGTGATTGTTTTATTCGCTACATCCGCCATGTGCCATATCCTTTCGTGCCTTCAACTTTGGTATTGTGGCAAACCGAAAGCACCATGGAAATGACGGTACGGGTGTCACGGGGGTCAATCATGCCGTCGTCCGATACCCGGGACGTTGCAAATAATCCTTTGGAGCGTTCTTCCGCCCAGAACTCTACTTGTTCTGCACGCTTGCGATCGGCCTCTTCGTCGAATTCGAGGCCACGCCGAAGCGTCGCCTTTCGTTGCACAATAGTCATCACACCGGCCATTTGTTTGGGGCCCATCACGGCGATTTTGGTTAATGGCCAGATGAACGTGAAACGCGGTCCAAATGCGCGTCCGCTCATACCGTAGTTACCGGCTCCGTATGAAGCGCCAATAATAATGGTGATGTGTGGCACTGTCGAATTCGACACGGCGTTAATCATTTTCGAACCGTTTTTCGTGATTCCGCCTTGTTCAAAGTCGGTACCGACGATGTATCCGGTGATGTTATGAAGAAATACGATGGGTACATCGATTTGGTTGCACAGTTGAATGAATTGCGCTGCCTTTTCGGCGGACTCGGAGAATAACGCTCCGTTGTTTCCCAGGATGCCGACGGGAAATCCGTCGATCGACGCCCACCCGCAAACGAGGGTTGGTCCGTATAGGGGTTTGAATTCTTCAAAACGGGAGCCATCGACCACGCGGGCAATGACGTCGCGAATGTCGAAGGGTGTTTTCAGGTCCTTTGAAACCAACCCAAGCATTTCTTCTCGGTCGTGAATCGGTTCGTCATTCGGCATGCTCGGCCCGGGGCCTTCTTTGCGCCAATTTAGATGCCCCACAAGTTCACGACACATCCTAATACCGTCCATTTCGTCTTCGGCGAGATAGTCGCCCAAGCCGGATATCTGTGTGTGCATGTCCGCGCCACCGAGATCTTCTTCGTTGGCGTCTTCACCGGTAGCCATTTTCACCAGCGGAGGTCCGCCGAGGAATACTTTGGATTGTTTTCGGATAAAGATATTGTAATCACTCATACCCGGTTGATAGGCACCACCAGCCGTGGATGCACCGAATACTAACGAGATGGTCGGGATTCGCATCTTGGACAACTCGGTAATCTCGTAAAAGAGCCGTCCGGATTCAGCGAAGTGTCCGACTTCGCGTTTGATGGCCGCTTCGGGATCGCCTCCGCCATCGCCGCGCAAATCGGCGCCGGCAGATTCCACGAACTGTAGGTAAGGAATTCTGTTTTCCCGCGCTATTTCCAGTCCGCGCATTAATTTTTTGGAGTTGAACGCGTTGAAAGCGCCTGCTCTCACGGAAGGGTCGTGGCCCAGAATCAAACATTCTGTGTCGGCGACGATTCCAATCCCGACGATAAAGCCTGAACCGACGTTAAAATTTGAACGCCACGCTGCCAACGGACTGATTTCGAGGAAAGGGGTATCACGATCGAGTACGTGGCCAACGCGTTCACGAATCGGCATCTTGTCTCGCTTACGGAGACGTTCGATGTGCTCCGCTCCCCCACCCTGTGCGGCTTCTTCGAGCAGGCCGCCGATCAAGTCCAACATTTCGAGCATATCTGCTTTATTTTGTTGAAAGATCTCCGACCGCGTATCGAGTTTGGTCTCTAATACTGGCATTTTTTCGCTGTTCTCCTAATTTTCTAACATACCGGCCGGAACTTTGACCGGATAGTCCAACAAGATTTGTGCGTAGGCTTTGCCTTGAGGGTCCTGGCGCAAGCTGGCGATACCGCCGCCGCCGAGGACTTCATGCAGTAAGAAATTAACGCCGTTCACTCCGGGCAAGTCGAAACGATCGACTCCACCTTCGAGAAAATGCCCGAACCAATCCTGGACCACGGCTTCGGTGATCTGATCGCGGATGATTGGGTAGTACTCAGGTTTGCGTGCAAGGATTCCAATGTTTGCATTGTTGCCTTTATCGCCACTGCGGCCGTGAGCAAGTTTGATGAGGGGCACTTCGACCGTATCACCGCCGGGAGTTTCGGATGGAAGGTCGTGACGCTGAATTGCGTCCACGTCGATTGGCTCTTCTTTTGGGAATGGGACTTCCCAGCTTTCACCACCAAAGTGGACGGTCGGCTGAATAGTCTCCTTGTCTACATAGAAGGAAAAAAGTCTTACAACGGGTGACGGTTTCGCGCGACCACCACCGCCACCGGTGGTTCCGGGCGACATCGATGTTCCGGAGGACGTCATTTCACGAAGCAACATATTGAGGGCTTCTTGACCGGTGTGTTTCGCAGAGAGGCGTCCCCAGCACTCGCGGACGTTGGTCGCTTTGGCGTGATTGCCGTATTCGGATTCGGCGCCAACGAGATCGATGTGGGTTTCCAAGAAGTCGGGAATTCCGGTCGCTTCCATCATGCGACGTGTTCGTTTAAGCACCGCTTCCAACGTCTTCCGAGCTTTGCCTTCGGCTTCGAATCCGCGGATGGTGACACCCACTGAGATCCGGAAGCAATCGAAATGGGTAGCCGACACTTTCAATGTGTTTGTTGGTCTTGTTCCTTTGGTGCCGGATACTTTGACGCGGTTATCACCGACGAGTTCCATTTTCACTTCGGAAAAATCGCAGGTGACGTCCGGGAGGAGATACGCTTGCGGGTCACCAATTTCGTAAACCATTTGTTCGGCCACGCATTCGGGACAGACAATGCCGCCAGTGCCTTCGGGTTTGTAGACTTCGAAGGTACTGTCTTCACTGACTTCGATCAATGGGTATCCGACGTTGTCCCAATCGAGTGAGAGTTCCCAGTCGGTGAAGAGGCCACCGGAGCCTTGCGCGCCGCATTCGACAATGTGGCCGGCTAGACTGCCGCCCGCGAGCTTGTCGTACTCATCAATGCCCCAGCCGAATTCGTGGATGCACGCGCCGAGGGTTACTGCGCTGTCGACGCCACGTCCAGTAACAACAATGTCGGCCCCTTTGGAAAGGGCTTCTGCGACTGGAAACGCGCCTAGGTAGCAGTTGACGCTCATGAATTCTTTGGGCATTTCGCGGCCGGAGTATGCTTCGGTAACGCCTTCTTTACGGAAGTGTTCGACACGGTGCGTTAATTCGTCGCCAGTGACGACGGCTACTTTGAGGTCGAGGCCGAGTTCTTCGATCACGGCTTCGAGGGCGCGTCCGCAGGATTCAGGATTTACGCCGCCTGCATTCGAGATTACTTTGATACCTTGGGCCGCGACTTCCGGAAGCGCATCTTTCATCACTTTCGATACGAAATCGTGAGCATAACCGAAGTCGGGATTTTTGGCGCGCTGTCTCGCCATGATGGACATCGTGATTTCGGCCAAATAATCGAACACCAAGTAATCCATTTCTTTTGACGCCAGCAGTTGTGGTGCGGACATATTGGAGTCGCCCCAGAAACCGGATGCGCATCCTATCTTGATCGTTTTCATTACGGATTCCTTACTTATTTTAGACAAATATAGGGTATTTCATAATTTGGACAAATGTCAAGTTTTTCAATTCCCTCTTACATCGTCATGAAACCGCCTAGGGTTGTGCCGTAATCGTTTCGGGCATTTTTCGTGACAGAATATCCACGGCGTGTTCTACCATTTCGTCGATGACTTCTTTGGCCGACTGGATTTCGGTAATCAATCCGGAAACCTGACCGGAGAACGGTCCACAGAATTCGTATTTGCCTGCTTTGTGGAAGCTTCCGATCACGGCAGAGGCGAGTAGACCCTGCTTTCCAAAGGACAGCATTTCCAATCCTGAGTCGGCCCACACATCGTGAACTTGACTGTAGATAGTCCGAGAGGTTTTACCGGTGTAGAGTTTTGATCGGCGTGTATCCTCATCGGTGGCGCGCACGATAAATTCTCGTTGCGCGTCCACCAATCCACTTTCTTTACTCGCGAGGAATCTGGTTCCGCACCAGACCCCTGCGCACCCCATGGCCAGACATGCGGCTAAGGCACGTCCATCTCCTATTCCACCAGCGGCGAGTAACGGTGTGCTTCCTGCGGCATCTAATGCCTGCGGGAGCAACGCCATCGTCCCGATTCGTCCTGTATGTCCTCCAGCTTCGTGGCCTTGTGCGACCACGTAATCTGCGCCAGCCTCTGCTACGCGACCGGCATTTCTTGCGTTTCCGGTAAGTCCAATAACTTTCGTTCCGACGGCGTGGGCTCTTTCAACCATGAACCCGGGATTACCCAGGCCGGCTGCAAACACGGGAACTTTTTCTTCAAGAATGACATCGATCGATGCATGCGGTCGGCTCGTCGTCGAACCACCTTTGATTTCGATGTCGAGATCCGGG
>Ga0315336_1001108_pt1 | contig 57997 bp, 42 predicted proteins | sample ASW5metaG_FD_204512 | JGI IMG/M metagenome (GOLD analysis project Ga0315336, IMG submission 204512) | Ammonia-oxidizing marine archaeal communities from Monterey Bay, California, United States - ASW #5 | ecosystem: Environmental > Aquatic > Marine > Intertidal zone | place: USA: California...
TACATCCTCGACTGCAAGGCGATGTCCGGTATGCCGAAAGGCATCATCGGCACCATCGAGGAGCACGGAGAAACCGCGGGCTACTTCCACGCCAACGAGCCGGGCGGCCTCGCGCCCGGCATGGGCAACCTTGATTTTCGGCCCATTATCTCGGCCTTGAAGAGGAGTGGCTACGAAGGCTGGGTCTCCACCGAGCCGTTCAACTACGACCCCGACCCCGACACCGTGGCTCGCACGGCCCTCGAAACCTTGCACCGCGCGGCCGAGTAGTCGGCTTTTCGATTGTGGACGGAAAGTGAGACGCGGTAGAATCTGCGTTCTTTTCCCAGCTGTACCATTCTCAAGGAGACCGAATGCGGAAGAAGCATCGAGGACGCAGGAAGCTCGGCCAGAAGAAACGACGAGCGCGTAAGAAACGCCGCCTGAGGAAGTAGCCCTCCCATGGGCTCCGAGGGCACGACGGCTTCAACCGGTCCAGCCAACCGCAAGGATGGCTCTCGTCAGTGTTTCTCACTCGAACCAAAGCGTTGCGAGGCGCTTCCCTCGATTCTCGAGGCGGGGTGGCAGCAGGCCCTGGAGTCGGAGCTCGTGCTTTACGACCCGGGCGCGGCGGACGTAGAAACCTTTACGGCATCCCCTTTTCGCTACCACTATCTCCCGCGACGATCCACGCGACCCGGCATTCGTCGAGATCCCGCGCCCCCGGCGAAAGGAATCTACCTCGCGCACTCTCCCTGCCCGTTCGATGATCGGGGCTTCGTGCGTGAGCGCGAGGTTTTGAGACTCGTACGCGACGCGCGGACCTACCACGTCGTTTGCAACCGGTTTCCCGTCACGCCGTTCCATTTCCTCCCGGTGCGCGCGGCCCAGGAACCCGAGGAAACGCTCGGGCAGCACCTTCACGAAGCCCATGAGCTCGAGGACATGCTCTTTTTACTGGCGATGGTCGGAGCCCCCTATCGCGCTTACTTCAACTCCAACCGCGGCGCCGACGGCTCGCAGTCCGGCTCCAGCATCAACCATTTCCACTTCCAGCTCTTCGTCTTCGAGCCCGCCCCGGACTCCCCCTTGATGGGGCCCGGTCACAGGTCTCACTCCATCGAAAAAGGCTGCCGGCTTGGAACGTTCCCCGATTGGCCGGCCCAGCACATCTTCGTCGATGGAGCTGTCGATGATTCATCAAGCCTCGCGAGCGTTCTCTGGGAGCGAGTCCGCGCGCTCAACGCCCTGAATATTGCCTACAACGTCGAGGCCGTCGTCTCCCTCGACAACCGCTTTCGTGTTTTCCTCTTTCCACGCCACCCCGCTCCCCCGCTGAAGGTAGCGGATGCCGGGACCTTGAGCCCCAACTTCGGCGGCTGGGAGCTCAGCGGGGACATCGTCCTACCCGCCCGCGAGATCCTCGAATGGATCAAGAAGAATCCGGAGGAAGCCAGGCGATTGACCGAGCGCAGGCTGCAAGAGGGTACGAGGCGACTCTGACCCGGGTACGGGGGCGCAGTGTTGTGGGGCGGTCTCCCGACCGCCCCACCGGTCCGTGCGATTGATTGGACGTGAGCCAGACGGCTCGGAGGGGGAGACCCGCCCACAACAGAGGATCGCTGATCGCTTTCTTACCGACAGTGTTCGAACGTTTCGCAGCCCAGCTCGTCGCCCGTCGGGTCGACACCGCAGTCCCCCATGCCGGGCGGCGGAAGGGTCTCTTGCCCGAGGAAAAGGACGCCGAGAGTGGCGATCGCGTCGGAGAGATCCAGTGTCCCATCGTCGTTCGCATCGCAGCCATCGGTGCAGGAGAGATCGCCCTGCCCGAGGAAAAGGACGCTCAGAAGTATTACAGCGTCGGAAAGATCGACCTCGCCGTCGCCGTTGCACTCGCCACGGAGAAAAAGGGCGGGCGAGCTACTGCGAGACGTCGCCAGCACCTGGATTTCCTCGGCTGAAAGGGAGCGGCCGTAGATCCGCACATCAGCGATAGCCCCGTGCCATGGCCGACTCGTCGCACTGGGCGGATTGCCGCCGATCCACGTGGCTACATTACTGTTCGCGGTTATGTTCCCCGTCTTCTGGGCGCTGGCCACCTCCGCGCCATCCTGGTACAGGCGTAGGATCGCGCCGTCGTAAACGGCTGCCGCGTGGATCCACTCGCGCTCGGTCAGCTCACCGGAGGTAGCGATCAGAGTGGTCGTAACCCCGTCGGTCATGAGCCGGCAGCGCAACCGGTTGCCGCCGCCGGTCCCTATCGTGCTCAGCATCCAGTAATGCTCGTTCTCGGCCACCCCGTCGGCCTTGGAGAAAATGCGGCAGTCGTTGGTGGTGCAGTTTGCCAAGTCGTCGGCGAGAAACCACGCCGCCAGGGTCACCGCGTTGCCCCCTACATCGAACATTCCGACGTTGACATAGTCGTCGATACCGTCGAAGTCGAGCTGCGGTCCGCTCGTCCAGGTCGGGCCGTTGATCAGAGTACCGGGGTGACCGGCGCCAGAGAAGTCCGCCGCGGTCGTGCCGGAACCATCGTCCAGAGGCCAGTAGCCAACCAGGCCGTCCAGGAGCTGCCCTTCGTCGAACTGAAACGTGCGTTGGGTATCCAAGGAGATGACATTTCCCGAGTCGTCTTCGACGTTGTTCACGGTCAAGGTGTAATTCACGCCCACCGAAAGAGCGGAGGTCGTGAGCGTCAGCGTTTCACCACCGCCGTCCAGAGTCGCTTGTAATATGATCACACCGCCGGAGATCGCGTAGTTGCTCGCGTTCTCCGCCGTCGACGGGTCTAGCGCCTCGCTGAACACCACTCGGACCCTTGTGGGAATGATGAGGGCCTCGACGGATTCGATGCTGGGAGGAGTAATGTCTGGCCCAACGGTTGCGTCGAGTCCCCGATTTTCGTAGAGCACCAGGCTGGTCTGAGTCCAGCCGATCGAGACGATATCGAGATCACCGTCGAGGTCCATATCGACGATTCTCGTGCCGTCGTGGTGGTCGATATTCGGAGAGTCCCCGGGATCCACGACGATCTCATTCCAGGAACCTCCGCGGTTCAGGTTCTCGAAGACCCACACTTCACCACTTGCCATGTGGGCCCCCGCGACCACATCCACGTCACCATCGTTGTCGAGGTCTCCCACGTCCATACTCATGTAAAACGCGGAAGTCGCGATGATGTGCTCGACCCAGGTCGCCCCCTCGTCTTGATTCTCCCCCCAGACAAGAAGATTGGCCCCTTCCGTCCCGATGACAACGTCCTGGTCGCCATCGTCGTCGATGTCGGCCAGCTCCAGGCGGTCGGTGAATCCGCCGCTGAGGGTCACGCCCGTCCTCGTCTCGAAGCTTCCGTTCGGGAGCTGGTGGAGCCAGTTCGGACCGAGGTGGATGTCGTTGAGGCCATCGCCGTCGATATCCCCCAGACCGATCTGCTCGTTGCTGAATGTGGCGCTGACCATGGCCAGATTCCAGTTGGTGATGCCCAGATCGATCGGAACGCTGAACATCGATGTCCCGGACGTTCCGTTGTGCCAGGCGATCACGACCTCCACGTTGCCTCCGACAATCAGTTGCCCCACGCGCGCGCCCTGCAGGAAGTCACCTCCGTTGAGGTCACCAGTGATGTCGAGGACCGTGAAAGCCCCACTTCCATCGTTGCTGGCCCAATAAAAATCGCCCCCTACGTGTTGACCATCGGTGCCGAGGATGTCGAGATCACCGTCAGCATCGAAGTCGTGAACCACGGCCATGTTGCCAAGAGCCTCCCCGATGGGAGTTCGTGTCCATGTGCCGCCCGGAGTTCCGGGATTCGGATACCACCAGCCGCCGGTGACGATATCTGGAAGATCGTCGCCATTGACATCCCGACCGTCGACGAAAATCGCCTTCCAGGGCAGTGACGTCTCGATGATGTGACGCTCCCAACGGTCCAGGGGCAGGACACCGATGCACTGGTTCTCCCAGAGGTCGATGACAGCAGAGTTTGGAGCACTGTCATTCCAGTTGGCTCCGAAGATGTCCAAATCCCCGTCGCGACCGATGTCTCCGACGCGGAGATTGTGCGACCCGGTAGTGTCCACGGGTAACTGAGTCCACGAGAGTGCAGCCCCGTCATTGACATAGACAATCACCCCATCCGGGTCGGTGGACTGGTGCATCTCACCTGTCACCAGGTCCAGATCACCGTCGTCATCCATGTCGGCCGCTTTGAACGTATGGATGAAGGAGACGGAGGCATCAATGACGTGTTCCAGCCACGGTCCGTTGCGGGGGTCGGATGCTTCGTACCACGAGAAACGGCCGCTGCTTTCTGACGGAGCGATGACTATGTCCTTGTCGCCGTCGTGGTTGATGTCGGCGACCAGTACCGCGACATCCGCGGGCCAGTTGGTGTCAAAATCGTGGCTCACCCAGTCGGTTGGCGTTACTTGCTCCGACCAGAAGCCGTTTTGTGCCACATCGACGTCGCCATCCCTGTCCAGATCTCCCAGCCCGGTGCCTTCCCCTCCGCCAATGCTGACAGTGACCTGAGTCCACAGAGTCGGGTGGACCTGCTGCCAAAAAAAGGTCCCCCCTCCGCCTTTCCTGCGCGTGACAACGTCGATATCGCCGTCGCGGTCGACGTCGGCCACCTCGACGTCGTGGTTATCAGCCCCAGAAGCGCCGATCAGGTGCTCGGCCCAGAGGTGCGTGCGTGGATTCCCGGTGGGGCGAGGGTTTTCGTACCAGTAGACGGCTGATGCGTTCGGAATGACCAGGTCCAGATCCCCGTCATCATCGATGTCGACTGCCTGCATGTCGGTTGTCCAGGATCCCGACGAGCGAACGGGGTGCTTGAGCCACCGCGGGTACTCGTACCAGAACATCCCTTCGCCGTTGCTACTGGCCACGATGGCGTCGATGAAACCGTCGCCGTCGATATCGCCCAGTGTCTTGCAATGCGGATCGCGTGGGTTGTCACTGTCGATGACGACGTGACGAAATGACAGCTCGCACGCCTCGCTCGCCCACAGCAGGCCCCGCTCGGACTGCATGGCAGCCAACCACGCGATCACGAGCATGACGGCAACTCGCAAAAACAAGGGTACCTTGTCCATTTCCATCCCAACGGTTATACAAGAGTCCAGTATGGCATCCTATGTGCTGGTCTGGAGGACTTCAACAACGCGCGTGCGCGGGCTCGTTCTTCTGAGTGCGCTTCTCGCCTGGGGGCTCGGGTGCTTGGACGACTCCGAATTGCGTATCTCGAGCGGCCAGCCCGGCGATGTGTTGAGCGATGGGGTATTAAGCGCTGGGACAGACAGAGAGCCGGGGCGCCTCCCCGAGACGTCGGTTCTCGTTGGCGCATTCGAAGGACTCCGTGGAGACGACGGGCTACCCGGGGGCTGGCGTGTCAAGACGTTCGACGGCGTTCGTGCCACGCGCTTCGCATTGCGCCGAGGCGACGATGGTTCCTGCATCGAGGCTGTCGCGGAGGGCGGCGCAGCGCTCCTCGTCCGCGAGATCGACATCGATCTGAAAAAGCTCCCACGCCTTTCCTGGAAGTGGCGGGTCACCGAGATTCCGAAGGCGGCAGACGTCCGCAAAAAGGAAGGAGACGACTGCGCGGCGCGGCTCTTTATCAGCTTCGCCTACGACCCGAGCTCCGCCTCCGCGTTCGAACGCATCGGCCGTTCCCTCTACGACACCAACCTTCCCGGTACGGCGCTCAACTACATCTGGTCGCGGAAGCTGCCGCGTGGCCAGAGCGCACCCAGCGCTTTCACTGAGAAGACGCAGATGATCGCGATCCGGTGCGGCCCCGAGGGACAGGGGCAGTGGGTCACCGAGGAACGAAACGTGTACCAAGACTATCTCACAGCCTTCGGCAAGGAGCCACCCAAGGTCATCGGAGTGGCCATCATGGCCGACGCAGACCAGACAGGCGGACGCGCGGCTGCCCAGTTCGACGATATCGTCTTCCATGCGGGTGAGTGATCTTCCAGAGGAAGGCCCCGGGATCCGGATGGCCATCACTAAAGCGAGTACGAGGCCCCATCGGAACCCGAAGCGTCAGCGAGGGCCGCAGGAGACCCTCGCTGACGCTTCGGGTTTTGATGCTGTGATGGCCGCGGCGGAGTAGATTAGGCCCCCTTTAGGGGCCTTCCTCAAGCCACCGGCTCTGCCGGTGGTTCTGACTCACTATTCCTTCACTGCGCCAGCAAATAAGCCATCAGGTCGCGCAGCTCCTCGGGCGTCTTGACGAGTCCCCCGGGCATGGGCGAAATTTCTTCGAGATCTCGACGCAGCACGTCATCGTGCAGGATCTCGCGCCGTGAGGCGTCGGACAACAGGAGGGTGACCTTCTTGGACGTCTCGCCGACGACCAGACCGCTGTGCACTTGACCGTCTTTCTGGACTACCGTGGTGGCGCGAAAGATCGGCGAGACCTGTCGGCTCGGCAAGAGAATGGACTCTATCAGGTGCGGGACGGTGAACCTTTCGACGGCGCCGCTGAGGCTGGGGGCGCCTCCAGAATCCGCCCCGGCTTCGGCTGCGTGGCACTTCAAACAACCGAGTCCCTCATAGAGGTTCGCGCCCTTCGTGACGTCTCCTGCAGCAACCTCGCGTGCCCAGTCAACGGCCAGGAAAGCCTCGGGAACGACCTCCGCGGGCGCGTCGGCGACGGAGTTGCTCGCGGCGGCCCGCAGCCGTTGGGTGAGCTCGGCGGAGCTCAGACTCTCCGGCAGACGCGCGGTCACCTTGCCGAGCGCGCGGTAGTGAACGTAGAGCCCGCTCTCCCCGCTTTCGTTCCTGACGCGCACCAGGAAGTAGTTGCTTCCCGGCTCGAGCTCGAGCCGAATGAGGTCCTGTGCGACAAGCCCCGCGCGAATGACGTCGTTGCTCCAGACAAGACGGCGGTTGTGCCACACCTTCACGCCATCGTCCGAGCCCAAAAGCAGCTGGATCGGCTGTCTGCTGAAGCTGTCGAGACGGAAGAAGGCGTAGACCGACCTGCCGTCCAGGGACCCGTAAAGCTCACGGAAGTTGAAAAGTCGCCGGATCTTCTCCTGCTTCCACTCGATCGGGCCGCTGCCGGTGGTGTACGTGGCCGCAAGATCCACAGGGCCGAACTCGGGCGGATGGCTGCGCCCGAATCCTTCCTCCCCGTCGGAGAAGGGACCCGCCAGCCAGGCGCTGGACACTCTCGTGAGCCGTGCTGCGTCCAGGCGCCGGGTCTCGGCGGCCAGAAAGACTTTCTTGACGAGAGGCTCACTGCGCGAATCGTCGAGAAGCTGGAGGAAGTGAGCCGCCGCGATACGGACCTTCTCTTCGGGATCCTCGACTCTACCGAGGAGGAACGTGAAAAGCCGTTCTTGATCTTCGGAGTGAGCGCGGGCTTTCCAGTGCTCGGCGACCGTGTAGTTGCCCACCCGGCCCAGCTCTCGGAGGTCGATGCGCGCGTCGGCAAACTGCACCATGTAGTGTTCGACGCGGCTCGCGCTGAGCGGGAGATCCTCGGGAACCGGCGCGGTCGCGGGAGGCAGCGTGAGTCGGAATCCGGCCGCGAGGACTCCCGCCAGACGGGTAGCAGGGTCTGCGTCCTGGCAGAGGTTCTCAAGGCGGGAGAGGGAGGCCCTTTCCGCAAGCAGCAACGTCGCGATTTGCCGCAGGTAGGTATCGTCGCTGCGGGCTGGTGCCTCGGGCCCCTCAACGACCCCTTTCGGGAGGGAGCCTTCACAAGCAAACAGCGCCACCAAAGCCGCATGACGCACCTGAGGGTCCGAGTCGGCGACGAAGCCGGCGACAAAATCCGCGGAGGGCCGCTCGAACTCACCCAGGGCGCGCAGGGCCTGTAGACGCAGCGCACTCTTGGGATCTGCGGAGACCTTCCCGAGAAGGCCCTCCGCTTGCCGCGAGGCCGCCGCAAGCCAGACGATATGCTCGCCGGCGGGGTCCTGAGGGGCGACAGCTTCTAACCGACTCGCCGCCTCCTTCAGCAGCGCTCCACCGCGGCGGTGTATCTCGACGTGCGCGCGATAGCGTCGCCACCAGGAAGGGCGCGAGAGCTCCGCCCACAGCGTTTCGGCGGGCGCACGGGCAACGTCGTAACCTTCGAACGGCGCGGATTCGGGATCGTCAGCCCGCGTCACCATGACGAGATCGCTCGGGTAAGTCGGCGAGCCTTCGCTGTGCGCCATCTTCGAGATCGTGGCGAAGACTCGCCCGCCTCGACCGACCGCAACGCCTACCGGACGAGCCTGGTCGACGCCCACGAGAAACGGCTGCTCGGTCGCCGTGAAGCTCGCGCCACGGGCCTTCAGGGGATAGCGGCTCACGGAACGGACACCCCAGCGGGCGACCAGCAAGGAGTTCCGGTACTTCTCCGGCAGGAAGCTTTCGTCGTAGTAGGTCTGGCCCACGGGCACCGCGCGGCCCATGTCGCGATTCATCGTCTCGAGGAGATCCGCCCTCCCGGGCTGTTTGTGGACCATCCAGCCCCGTGGCCAGGAGAAGTAGGCGCGGGGGGTCACATGCAGGAGGCGGCCCGGAACGTAGCCAGCAGGAATGCTCTCGTGGTCGTTGTCGTTGGCGAAGAGATTCCAGTGCCGGTCGAAGGCGAGGCCGCAGCTGTTGCGAACTCCGCGGGCGACGACCTGGAAACGACTCCCATCGGGACGGCAGCGAAAAATTCCACCGACACCGTTGTAGGGAACGCGGGTCCCCTCTGGCTGGCAGAAGAAAGTCCAATGGCCCCAGTGATCAGGGCGCGTGAAATCGCCGTAGTACCAGAGCGGGTCCCCCGTGGAGATGTAGAGGTCCCCCTCGGGTCCCCACGCGAGCCCATGAAAGCACTGGTGGACGTGTCCCGGTGGCAGGCCCCAGAGAAGACGCCGAGGTTTCACCACGCCGCGCTCGACGCGCGCCTTCGGGAAGAGATAGAGCGCGTTCAAGGTCAGAACGTAGACGTCGTCTCCCCGAAGCTCGATGTCATAGATCCACGTGTGATTGGGAAAGCGATAGAGCTCCCGGCGCGGCGCGTAACCCTCGAGCGGGTCGACCTCATAGACGAAGAGGGCCTCGCGTCCCCCCACGAAGATGCGGCCCTCGGTATCGAGTCGGATGCTGATGAAGGACTCCGTGAGGTCGGAATCGATGAGGCGGACCTTCAGCTCGGGGTCCGCCACCGTGGTGTCGAGGTCGGGAGCGGCAACTGCCGAGACCGAAGCGGCAGCAAGCCACCCGGCTAAGAAGCAACCGGACCAACGGGACAAGGCAGCCGCCTCGTTCTTTTCCATGCCGGGTAGTGTACCAGATCTCCGGCGCGAACAATTGGGGTGCGGGCGCAGCGCCAAACCCTTGTTTGGCCTCCATTTTCCGATTATCCTGGAGAGGAAGGAACTCCATGGAATTGAACGTGAAACGCTGCTTGCTGTTCGGTTGCTTCTGCCTGATCTCATCGCCACTACAGGCGAAAGATCTGGCCGCGGCAGAAAACGGACGAGAGCACTGGGCGTTCCAGCCCGTCGCGAAGCCCGAAGTCCCGGAGGTCGCTGACCGGTCGTGGCCGCTGTCGGACATCGACTGCTTCATTCTGAATCGGCTCGAGCGCGAGGGCTTGACTCCGGCGAAGGATACGGACCGCTACACGTGGCTGCGTCGCGTGAGTTTCGATCTCACCGGATTGCCGCCGACGGTCGAGGAAATCCATGATTTTGAGGGAGACCTTTCGCCACTTCCGTACGAGAACGTTGTCGACAGGCTGCTCGCGTCCCGCGCCTTCGGAGAGCGCTGGGCGCGACACTGGCTTGACCTCGTCGGTTACGCCGATCAGAAGGGAACGTCGAACAGTGTCTTTGCGGAACACGCCTGGAGATACCGCGACTACATCGTCGATGCCTTCAACCAGGACAAGCCTTTCGACCGCTTTGTCCGCGAGCAGATCGCCGGTGACCTCTTGCCGTACGAGTCAATAGAAGAGCGAGCGGCCAATCTCACCGCGACGGGTTTCCTGGTGCTAGGTGATATTGAAATCGTCGAGGCCGACAAGGCCAAGCTCCACGTCGACATCATCGATAGACAGGTGGCCAAGACGGGCAAGACGTTTCTCGGCATGACCCTCGACTGCGCACGTTGTCATGACCACAAGTTCGACCCCATCCCGCAGCGCGATTACTACGCCCTCGGCGGCTTCTTTCACAGCACGAAGTCGGTCTACAAGACGTCTCGAGGAGTCTGGAGTGACCTGACGGCTGTCGAGCTGCCGGAAACGGACTCGCAGCTGGCCGAGCGCGCCGAGACGGAACAGCGCCATACGGTGAGACTCGCCGCGCTCAAGGGCGAGCACAGCAGAGCAGCCAAGCGCAAGAGCGAGCTGGACGAGCTAATCAAGAACACGAGTGGCGACGTGGCGGGTGGAGAGGCGACCAGCGCCGAACGTACGAAGGAGCTCGGCAAGCTCACTGAACAAGTCAAGCAGCTGGCTCACGAAATCGACCACGCGGAGCTTTTCGCGCCATCGGCTCCACGCGTTTACGGGCTTCTTAGTGTCGAGCATCCGACCGACATGCGGATTACAATTCGGGGCAATCCGCGGGCTCTGGGAGAGGAAGTTCCTCGTGGCTTTCTGCAAGTGGTATCGACCACTTCACCCAAAATACAGGAGACCGAAAGCGGCCGTATGCAGCTGGCGGACTGGATCGTCAGCCCTGACAACCCGCTCACCGCGCGCGTGACAGTGAACCGCATCTGGCAGAAGCTGTTCGGCGAGGGGTTGGTAAAATCGGTCGACTACTTCGGTGTGCTCAGCGAGGATCCTTCGCATCCCGAGCTGCTCGACGCCCTTGCCACACGATTCCTGAAGAACGGCTGGTCTCAAAAGCGACTCATTCGCTCGCTCGTGCTCAGTCGCGCTTATCGAGAGAGCAGCGCGCACAGTGCGGAAGCGCATGCGGCGGATCCAGAAAACCGGCTGCTCTGGCGCATGAATCGTCAGCGCCTCGATGCCGAGGCGCTGCGCGATGCGATGCTGGTCGTCAGTGAACGACTGCACCCGTCGCCGGGCGGCTCGGCCCTCGCGTTGGAGTTTCCGGAGAACGTCGGCAACATCCATGCGCCGGACAACCCCCCTTCGTTCTCGTTCAAGAAGTGGCGCCCCGAGCAAGCGTATCAGCGAACCATCTACCTCCCGGTGGTCCGCGACCGTCCGCAGCCGGGACCTGCCGAGTTGCGTAACGTGTTCGATTTCACTCAGCCGGCGGAGCTTGCGGGGCAACGCTCCATCACGGCGGTGCCGACGCAAGCGCTGTTCCTCATGAACAGCTCCGTCGTGAAGAAAAACGCCGAGGAACTGGCAGAGCGGCTAAAGAAGGAAACGACGGATGATGCGGAGCGGCTCGACTTGCTGTGGCTGTGCGCCCTGAACCGCCCCGTCACGTCGACGGAAAAGGAGGAGGCAAAAGCGTTTCTCGCGACGGCAGGCGGCGACGACTGGGCCGGATTGTGCCATGCCATTCTGGCGTCGAATGAGTTCCTGATGAGGCTTTAAGCTGGTACAATGGACGGCCGATGTCAGCCTGTCGACGGGCACGAATCATGACCAGACTCCCAACGTTACCCGGTTTATCTCGCAGGCCGTTCTCTCGCAGGCGGTGGCTCCAGACCACGTCGTGTGGCTTCGGCGCCTTGGCGTTGCAGGGTCTGGCGGCGAGCCTGGCTCGAGCCGCGAACGGTGCGTCGGTAGTCGGCTCACCGCATCACACTCCGCGAGCCAAACGGGTCATTTTCCTTTTCATGCACGGCGCCCCTTCCCAGGCCGACCTGTTCGATCCCAAGGAGCTCATTGTCAAGAATCACGGACGGACGGTCGCGCCTCCCGTGGATGACGGTCAAATCCGCCTGGGTGTGGACAAGTACCTGGCGATGGGCCCGATAGCTCCCGTCCGCCCGCGCGGCAATTCGGGGATGATGATTTCCGACCTGATGCCGAACCTGGCCACGGTCGCGGACGAACTTTGCATGCTGCGGGCCATGCAGACGGACAACAAAGCTCATGCACCGGCGATTCTGCAATTGCATACGGGCACACTGACGGAGGCGCGCCCGTCCATGGGCTCGTGGATCAGCTACGGGCTCGGCACCGAGAACGAAGATCTCCCCAGCTTCCTGACGATCCATCCGGATCACGACACTCGCTTGTACTCTTCATCTGTTCTGCCGGCCGTGCATCAGGGCACGCCACTGAACGTACCAACCAAGGACCGCGGCTCGGCGATCCAGTACCTGCAAGATCCCGACACCGAACCGGACGCTCAACGGCGCCGGCTGGATTTCCTGCAGCGCCTGAACCGACGCTTGCTCGATCGCACCGAGGTCGATGCCCAGATGGAAGGCATCATCGAGTCGTTCGAGCTCGCCTTCCGCATGCAGGCAGAAACGCCAAGGCTGGTCGACCTTTCTGGTGAACGACAAGACACTTTGGACCTGTACGGGATCGGAGACGAGACGACCGACCGCAATGGCCGCGCCTGTTTGATGGCCCGCCGACTCAGCGAAGCGGGTGTACGCTTCGTCCAGGTGACCGTCAGGCGCTGGGACCATCACAACAAGATCGCCACTCTGTTGCCGCCCCTTTGCGCCAGTGTGGACAAGCCCATTGCGGGGCTGATCAAGGATCTGAAACGCCGCGGCCTGCTGGAAGATACGCTGGTGCTCTGGTCCGGGGAATTCGGCCGCTCCCAATGGAGCCAGGACGCCTCCGGCACGTCCCCGTTCGAGCAACATGGACGCGAGCATCAGCAGGAGAGCTATTGCACCTGGATGGCGGGCGGCGGCGTGAAGGCGGGTTTCACGTACGGCGCGACCGATGACTTCGGTTTTCTGCCTGTCGAAGGAAGAGTCCATCTTCACGACCTGCACGCCACGATGCTTCACCTCCTGGGACTCGACCACGAGAAGCTCACGTACCGCCACGCCGGTCGCGATTTCCGGCTTACCGAAGTCTTCGGCAACGTGGTCAAAGACATCCTCGCGTAGACTTCGTCCCCTCCCCGATCCCGATCCCGATCCCGATCCCAATCCCGATCCCGATCCCGATTCAGATTCTGATTTCAGATTCAGATCCTTCCCCTTCCCCTGCTCGCCGCTGGGACCTTCGGATCTTGCGGACTATAGCAGCTCCGGGATCACATCGCCGTGATCGATAGCCGGGATGGGCCGCCCGGCGTGGTTCAGGAAGCTGAGTTGCGGATCCACGCCGAGGACGTGGTAAATCATCGCGTGGATGTCCCCGGGCGTCAGCGGGCGCTCCTTGGGGGCCTCACCGCGCGAGGTCGTCGCACCAACGATCTGTCCACCCTTCACACCGCCCCCGCCCAGGAGACAGAACATGCACTGAGCCCAGTGGTCGCGACCGGGTGTCCCCTGGCTCAGCGGCGGACCACCGTTACCCCCGTCGTTCATCTTCGGTGTGCGGCCGAACTCACCGCAAAGGACGACGAGCACGCGACTCAGCTGCCCGCGATCCTCGAGATCCTGAAACAGAGCCGAAACCGCCCTGTCGATGCGTGGCAGATGGCGCTCCATGCCGCCCTGCAAACCCCAGTGATGGTCCCACCCCCCGTAGTGAACGGTAACGAAGGTGGAGCCGCCCTCGACAAGCCGACGGGCAAGAAGCGTACTCTGCCCCCAGTCGTTTCGCCCGTAGCGGTCGCGCAGGCGCGGATCCTCGGCGTCGATTTCGAAGGCCTTGCGGGCAGCCGAGCTGGTCACCAGCTCATAGGCGTCGCGCTCGAATCCATCCATGGCATCGAGGGTCCGCGAAGCGTCGACTTCCCGGCGCAACCGATCAAAGTGCTCCAGGAGGCCGCGACGATTCGTGAGCCGTTCGATCGTCAGTCCACTGGGCATGCCCAGATTGTCGACCTGAAAATCAGCCGAGTTCGGATTGCCGCCCGTCTCGAACGGGTTGTGCCGGAGTCCGAGGTAGCTGGCACCGAAGTAGCCAGGTCGGAGGTTGACGCTCGACGCAATCGGCACGGACACGAACGGCGGCAATCCCCTGCGTCTCGGCCCGCAGACCTTGGCCGTAATCGCGCCGATGGAGGGATACTTCCCGTCCCCGATGCCGCGGCGGGCGCCGCTCCGGGAGGTTAGCATCACGTGAGCCGCGTCGAAGTGGCCGTTGCTACGGTGATGGATGGAGCGAACGATCGAGAACTTGTCGGCAACGCGGGCCTGGAGCGGCAAGAGCTCGGAGATTTCGAAGGCGGGGACGTTCGTGGGAATGGGCCGCCAGATGCCACGGTACTCCGCCGGAGCCTCGGGCTTCATGTCGTAGAGGTCCATGTGGCCGGGCCCGCCGTCAAGCCAGAGAAGGATCACGGCCGTGTCCTTCTTGGGCTTCCCGAGGGTAGCGGACGCTGCCTTTGCACGCAGGATCGCCGGCAGCCCCACGGACGCCATGCCGGCAACTCCGATCTGAACGAAGCTCCGCCGGCTCAGGCCGTCACAGTAAATTCCCGCATTCCCGGAGTCGACTCTTAACATTCCCTACTCAGCATAAGTCTCCCATCCGAATCGGCTCAAGTTTTTCTTCCTGTTTCTGGTCCTCGTGAAGAAAATGGGCAGACCTTCATGCCATCGCACCGCCTTCGATACATGGTGAATGTAACCAATGCGGGACTGCAGCACCTGCGACCGATGAAGGACCTCGAGCGTCTTGACCTGTGGGACACCCAGGTTACGGAGGCCGGTAGGAAGAGGTTGCGAAAGACCCTGACCAAGCTCACGATACAGGCAACGAACCCGAACCCGCGCGCCTATCCTGCCCCCCCAAAAGCCTCACCATGATTCAAACCGTTATCAGCGGCACGCTTCCAGCACCTGATCCGTGCTCCACTCCTGGTTGGCGAGACTATTCTGCCAGGGAGGGGGCTGAACAGTCAAACCTGTTGACGTTTCGCTGGACGTGTCTGATCATACTCTGGATCTATCCAACCAGGTGAAAGCAGACAGTGACTGTCATTCGGCGTGCTGCGGAAGCTGACGTTCCCCTGATACTGAAACTCATCCGGGAACTGGCAGATTACGAGCACCTCGAGCACGAGGTGACGGCGACGGAAAGGCAGCTCTGCGAGGCGCTCTTCGGGGAGAGTCCCGCAGCTGAAGCGATCCTGGCATACGAGCGAGGTGATGAGACCCGTGATGAGGCCGGCGCGGCGGTCGGGTTTGCCCTCTACTTCGCGACGTTTTCCACGTTCCTGGCTCGTCGAGGAATCTGGCTGGAAGACCTCTACATCCGTCCCGCGTTTCGGCGGCGGGGGCACGGGCAAGCCCTGTTGAGGCACGTAGCCAAGGTAGCCGTCGAGCGCGGCTGCGGACGACTGGAGTGGGCTGCGCTGGACTGGAACACGCCTGCAACGGATTTCTACAAAAGGCTCGGCGCCGTCCCGATGGAGGATTGGACGACGTTTCGATTGACCGGCGACGTGCTGGCAGGAGTCGCCTCTGGCTCCGGAAAACAAGCGTAAACCGGAGGCCGACGGTGTCCACGAATCCGGGCTTACACTGGCTTGACGGAGTTGTCCTTTTGATCTACGTCGGCTTCGTGATCGGCATTGGCCTGTACTATGGCCGGCGCCAGAAGAGCACCGACGAGTACTTCGTCGGCAACCGGGCGATGAACTCGACGCTCCTCGGGATCTCGCTGTTCGCGACCCTCTTCAGCACGATCTCCTACCTGTCAACCCCGGGGGAGTACATCGCCAAGGGCCCGGTCACCGCGTTCCAGGCGCTCGCGACGCTCATATCCTTCTTTATCGTAGGTTACCTGCTGATTCCCTTCTACATGCGAAGGCGCGTCACGAGCGCGTACGAGTTGCTCGAAGACAAGCTCGGCCTGGAGGTCCGCTTGCTGGCCGCGACCCTCTTCGTCGCCATGCGTCTTTTCTGGATGGCGCTGCTAATTTTCATGGCCTCGAACGCCATTCTGGTGACGCTCGGCTGGGGAGAAGATGGGCTTCCGTGGCTCGTGCTGGCAACGGGCAGCGTCGCCATCTTCTACGCCTCCATAGGCGGTCTGCGCGCGGTCGTCATCACCGACCTGTTCCAGTGCGTCCTTCTTTTCGGCGGCGCAGTCCTGGTGATCACCACCGTGACGGTCAGCCTCGGCGGATTCGGCTGGTTTCCGACCTCGTGGCAGGAGGGTTGGGACACGCAACCTCTGTTCAGCTTCGATCCGAACGTGCGAGTGACGCTCTTTGGCACTGTGCTCACAGGGGTGTTGTGGTGGGTGTGTACTGCCGGCGGAGATCAGACAGCCATCCAGCGGTTCATGGCCTCGGGGAGCCCGAAGGCGGCCCGTAGGTCCTTCCTGATCAACACTATAGTGGGGACCGGCATCACCCTGCTGCTCCTGCTGGTGGGCTTGTCCCTGCTGGGTTACTTTCAATCGCACCCCGAGCACATCCCCGAAGGAAAGACGCTCGAAAGCGCCGCCGACTCGCTGTTCCCCCATTACATATCGATCGCTTTGCCGCCCGGCGTCGCCGGCCTGATCCTGTCGGCCCTGTTCGCCGCCGCCATGTCCAGTATCGACTCCGGGGTCAATTCGATCACCGCGGTGGTCCTGACCGACTACGTCCAACGGTTCCGCAAGCAACCGCTGTCGGAAAAAACCCGTGTCCGGCTGGCGAAGGTGATGGCGATCACCATCGGACTGGTCGTGATCAGCCTGGGTGCTTACGTCATAAAGGACGTCCCTGGCAACTTGCTCGGCATGGCGCAACGCGTCGCCAATCTGCTGGTGAGCCCGATCTTCGTCCTGTTTTTCATGGCGCTCTGCGTGCCTTTTGCGACCAAGTGGGGGACGATCGCGGGCGCTCTCGCCGGATCCGCGGCGGCGGTTACGGTCGCGTACTGGGAACCGATTCTGGAGTTCCTCAGCATCGAACCGGAGTTCGTGAAGGCGATCAGCTTCCAGTGGATTCAGCCCTGCGCCCTGACCGTGGGGATCGGCGTCGCATGCGCCGGGAGTCTGCTCGAGCGGCTGCTCAGGTGCCGCCTCACCCGCGACGGGACCCGAGCCTGAAACAAGTCAAGGTGTGAGGATCCATCTCGATTCGAAAACCGTGGTCGGTCCCCGTGTGGTGCGTGCTAGCAGTCGTTGGCAGGGTCACGACGGCCTCGATCTCGGAATGGTTGGAGGACTCCAGCCAAAGCGTCACCGGGTTGGCATTGAAATTGTGCAGCACGACATAGTCCTCGCCGAAGGGGTGGACGCTGACGAGAATGGGGCCCCGGAATGCAATCCCAAAGGGTTTCAGCACCTCTGCCCGGAGTTCTTCGAGCGGCAGGACGTCTCTTTTCACCGTCTCGCCCGTCACCGCTAGCGTACGCTTCAAGATGTTGGAGACCGAGTGGGGCATGCCGAAAACCTTCGCCGCCATCTGGGCGTCTCCGCAGTACTTCATGGAGATGTCCCAGCCGAAATCTTCTTCCAGGGCGTCCCAGGCTCGGTCCGCAGGGACAGGGGTCATCCGTTCTTCCATGTCGTACGCGTTGGGACACCCGCGATAATCGATGACGCAAGGGACCGGAACGCTCGACTGGATGACGAACACATTGGGTCTATCAACAAACTCTTTCTCCAATGTCGAAGCGAGTCCATCCGTAATGAGGATGGGAACATCGGAGCTCCTGAGTTTTTCAATTCTCTCTTCATACCTCGGCAAAGAACGGGTGTGGAGCGACAGGAAGAAGCCCTCCGCGTCTTCAGGAAAGTCGCGTGTCGGTCGCAGAGGGATCCCGATCTGGCCGATGTAATCGAACACGTTGGCATCATACGCCTTGCCGAAATCCCACGGTTCCGCTCGGTTCGGCCGGGCCGCCACAAGCCCTCGCACGGGGTGTTCCTTCGCGATTCTCACCAGCTTCTGCAGCTCGGCCGAATCTCGCAGGATCGCCGGGAACTGGCCCTCCCCTCCCCGCAGCCCCCAGTCGTACTTGGGACTCAGCCCACCGTACGGATGAAGGAGGAGCTCCCGCGGCGCCCCGAGAATCGTCTGATAACTGGTATCCAGCAAATGTCCGGTGTCTTCGAGCGGCATGATCCAGGAGCCGCCGAGCTTGGATCCGCCGGCAGCTGCATCGGTCATTTCATTCATCCACTGCGTCGCGAAAAACGCGCGATAAGGACCCTGGGTGCGCAGCATGTTCTGGGGAGACTCCCGGAACGGACCCACCTCCGTGCCGATCCAGACCCCATCAACATCCTCCACGATGGAATCGATATCCTGTCCCTGGCGCGCGAACTCCTCGTACATGCCGGGAAATTTATATTCGAGACGGATGTCCGGCCGGACCCTCCGGGCCGGAGCAATGACAGAGTCCCGCAGCACCTCGCGGATCTGAGCGCAGCGGAACTCGGTCCACGTCCTGTCCCCCTTCTCCACCTGGCACGAACCACATTGGCAATGAGAATAGATGTATTCATCGATGAGAATCTCCTCGAAGAGACTCGCCGCAAAAGTAACGATGTCCGCAAGGGCTTTTCGAGATCCCTCCTGGGTCAGGCAGGGAAACTCCGTCAAGACGGTTCCAGGTTCCCCATATCCGTTCGTGCAGATAGCTGCGGCAGTCTCGAACCTGGCCCCCTGAAGGCGGTCTCTCGCGTGCGCCACTCTCTCGCGGTTCGGCTGCAGACCTTCGCGAAAGGTCTCCAGATAGACCCGGGAAATTCCATACTCCTCGCAGACGCGGATGACTTCGTCGATGGACTTATCCGAGGCGAGGTGGCTGTCAAAATCACTCGCCATAAAGTACGTGGAGAAGACCGGAGCGTCGGGTTTCTGCCGGGGGGATGGGCTGGACATGCCGGTGTGGTTATAGCCTGAATGGAAGGGGAGGGGTAGGGCTAATGCTCGGGACTTCCCGTTCCCGTAAGCGTTCCCCTTTTCCCCTATTGTGGTGCAGGCGTCTCGCCTGCTTTCTTAGTCATCCAGCTTCTGGTTTGCAGGCGAGACGCCTGTACCACCATGCTTCGGGAACGGAAAGCCCTACGGGCAAGCCTCATTCGACGGACAGTCGGGCATGTCGACACAACCATCTCCCTGGTCATGCGGGGGGCCTCCCTGGAAGAGGAAGGCGAGGAGGTAGACCGCATCGGAGAGGTCGACACCACCGCCGGTAGCGGCATCGCCGTTGGCATCCATGAGGGCCAGGTTGGCCTCCTGGGTGCCGCAGGGCAGTTCGTCGGGGGTGCCCTGGAAGAGGAAGCCCAGCAAGTGGACCACGTCCGACAAGTCGAGCGAGGCATCCAAGTTGCAGTTGCCCGGGATCTGCTTGGGCGCGCAATCCAGGCTCAGGACGCAGTCGGGATCCTGGCAGTCGGTGGTGCCATCCATATCGTCGTCCATGTCGTTATCGCAAAGCGTTTCTACCAAGCAATTCTGGGCGGCGGCGCAGTCGGGATCGTCGCAGTCCGTGAAGCCGTCGTCGTCGCTGTCCATCATGTCGTCGCAGACCGTCTCCGGCGGCAGCGCTGTTGCTGCTTCTGCAAAGACGATATATTGGGCAGCCGAGCAGTACCCCTCGGTGGTGAAGTCGCCCACGGGGACGGGTACGCGGGTTCGATAAACGTCCCAGGCACGTTCCAAATACAGTACGTCACCAGAGCACGGCTTCCCCCTGGGCATAAACCAGAGTTGATCTGGCATTTTGCGGTAAGTGTCGCCCTCGGTTTCGCTCAACCAGTCCGGGGGACCGTCCTCTACCTCATTCCCTTCTGCATCCACTCCGTTACCGCAGGGATCCCAGGCGACATAGACATGCGCCGACGTGGAGAGCGTGAACGATAGCCTATAATCTTTCAAGGACCCGTCGCCTATCGCACAGCCAACATCGTTAGGATTCCCTATGGGAAAAAGGTCGCTCCTGATAAACGGCAGTCCCTCCCACTGAGCCGGAACTTGCGTGAAAAAGTTGGGCCTATCCAGCGAGACTCTAACCTCCACACCACTTATCGTAGGCTCGTAGCAGCCCGTCCCGGGGTTCACCACCCACGGCGATGCGCAGGTTTCACAGGTAAGCGGAGCGCCGCCGTTGCAGATTGGATTTCCTGGACAGTGAATCGCTCTATCGGGCTCACATCCTTGGCGGACCGACGTTCCTCCCGTGCAGGTCACAGGGCACGACGCGAGGTTCGCCACTTCGTATTCACACCTCTGTTCTACTCCACAGAACTGTTGGGGTGTACAGAACCGTGTAGGGCAGGGCACCGATGAGACATTTGTAATCTCTACCGGAGGTCCTGCCTCCAAAGCGCCAGAAGAGACAAACATCGAACAAAAAAAGGTTAAACAACCGATGGATAGGAGCTTTGTTCCGGCTTTCATGGTAGACCTCTCGAGTGTAAAGTCAGCGCAACACGGCCAGGACCTCTCGACGGCTTTCGGGAAGTGGTGTTGACCCTTACGCTGGGATTCGCGAGCTTCAGCCACCCTCTTGAACTCCATTGCGCGCACAACCTCCTGACCCCTGTATGCCGTTATATTGCCCGATTCCTCCTGAGCAAGTAAATTCCGCAGGCATGCGGCCATCGTCTATAATACCTATTCTTGGTGCTGCCAGCCGATGCTGGGGTCGGATCACCCTCCCGAGCTACAACCTGCGAGATACAACATGAGAATCGGATCCTTTACCGCTGCCCTCTTGATTTCCTCCGCTGTCTGGGCAGGCGACGACAGCGGCTCGGATCGAGCTCTTCCCATCGGGTCGAACCTGCAGCTCTTCGTCGATGATTACCTGATCGAATCCCTCGAGGGCGTGACCCTCCAGCTTCAGTCGCCCCGCCTCGGGGAGAGGGTGCTCACCTTCGATCAGCCCTGGGAGGGCAACCTCAGCGGTTACGTCACCGTTTTCAAGGACGACGATCGCTACCGCATGTATTACGGCGGCAACGCCGCCGCCCTGTACGTAAACAGCGAGTCGGTCGAACCGGGCGAAGAGGGGGTCCCGGATCACCCGGAGTTTACCTGCTACGCCGAGAGTAGGGACGGAATCACCTGGTCGAGGCCTTCCCTGGGTCTGTTCGAGTTCGGTGGATCCCGGAGCAACAATATTATTTTTACAGATAAGGCCGTCACCCACAATTTCACCCCCTTCAAGGACCTGCGTCCGGGAGTCCCGCCCGAGGAGCGCTACAAGGCATTGGCGGGAGGTCCGCTGTTCGCTCTCAAATCGGCGGACGCGATCCACTGGGAGAAGATGCGAGAGCAGCCGGTGATCAGCGACGGCGCCTTCGACTCACAGAACGTCGGCTTCTGGGACAGTTTCCGCAGACGTTACGTTGCCGTCTATCGCGACTTTCGCCATGGGCTACGGAGCATCAAGAGCGCTACTTCCTCCGACTTCCTCGAATGGACGACCGGTCGCTGGTGCAACTTTGGCGACGCCCCTTCGGAGCACTTCTACACCAATGCAACCACCCCTTATTTCCGCGCTCCCCAGATCCTCCTGGCCTTCCCCAAGCGCTTCGTGCCCTGGCGTCGGCTGGAGCCCCACTACCCCCATTCGGGTTGCTCCGACGCCGTGTTCATGAGCAGCAGGAACGGCGTCGACTGGGATCGAAGATTCCTGGAAGCCTTTGTCCGGCCCGGCAGGGACCAGCGCAACTGGATCCATCGGAACAACATGATAGCGACGGGTCTGGTGCCCACCGACGAAGGGGAGATGTCTCTCTACATCAGCCGGCACTACACCTATCCCAGCGCCCACCTCCAGCGGCTGGTCCTGCGCACGGACGGCCTGGTCTCGGTTCGAGCCAATTACACCGGCGGCGAGCTCATCACCCGGCCAGTAACCTTTCAGGGGGGAGATCTTCTCCTCAACTTCGCGACCTCTGCGGCCGGGAGTATTCGCGTAGAGATTCAGGACATTCACGGCAACCCCCTGCCCGGATTCTCCCTGGATGACTCACCCTCTCTGTTTGGGGACAAGCTCGAGCACGCGGTTCGCTGGCGACGTCCAGCCACTGCCGACAGCTGGACCGATTCGGGCCCTCTGGTGAACCTGGCGGGGAAGCCGGTCCGGCTCCGCTTCGTGATGCGGGACGCCGACCTCTACTCGTTTCGATTCCAGACCCGGGTGGAGAAAACGAAGGGACGCGTCGGGATGCGAGTCAACACCTTCGACAACGACCGGGAGAGCTGGCAGATCTACGACTATAACGGCGGCAGCGGCGGCAAGAACAACGTCTTCTTTCTGGCCAGCTGGGAGAGGACCGGCGGGCTGGGGAATTCCGGCTACATCTGGGCCGACGACTCGCGCTGGCGGATCGATACCCCCGAGGACCCCCACTCCATCCTTCCCCTGATCCTCTACCACCGATGGGTGGCACTGGACGCGGAAGCGGGCGGACCCAATGAGACACCTCGACCCACCGGCTTTCTGAAAGAAGACGCGATGGATCTGCGGGGGGCCGAGGTCTCGGTCCATCTCCGCGGGGATGGTCTGGATCTGAAGGGCGCCCGGTGCTACTTCTGGGTCCACGGCGCTGGGACCCGATGGCACTACACCGGGCGCCCGCTGAGAATCACCGCAGGGGAATGGGGCCCCCCCGAGCACTTCATCCTGGACAACGACGAAGCCCGGTGGCACCGCAGCTGGCAAGATGAGCCCCTGGACGAGGCCTTGAGGAACAGCGTCAGTTACGGCATCTCCTTCGTGGGGTTCTCCGAAGAGGTCACGGGCAAGCTCTCCATGGAGCATTTCGAGATGCGCTTGGCCGGGCATTAGTACGTGCCAGCGCCGCACATCCCTCAAGAATTAAGTTGTGGCTTCCTGTCTCCTACCGCACCATCTACGTTCCTCGGTGGGATACGCTCGGGCCTCATTCAGCCAAAAGGGAGGGGATGCGATGCGGACTTTTCGTAGGGTACTCGTAGGGGTTTCTCTTTGCCTTCTCCCCTGGGGAGCAGGAACTGCCAGGGCGATGTACTCCGTCGATGTACCCATAGCGACGGATACGTCGGACGGCGCACTCGACCACTACGGATTCGTAGTACTATCAAGGTCCATCGCGTTTCTCGCGTACTCTAATGGAAATGAAGCCTGGTCCGGGTATCTGCAGCTCGGAGCCGGTGAGGTCGACGTCGAGGCCATTGAATTGCTTCCCTTGCCCGGATTGCTGGTAACCGGAATGGCCGTCGGAGAGGTGGGACCGTTCAGCACGGTGGTGGCTCTCGAGGGGACGAACCCGCTTTCGACAATCCCTTTTGGATCCTTTATTGGCATTCAGTTCAGTGACTTGGGCTCTACGAAGCCAGTGCTCTATCTGGCTATTGCGAACAAGGTCTTGAGGGCCCCTGCGGTGGCCGGAGCGCGCGGCGAGTATTTCGTCGCCTTTACCGTCTCCGATAAGGGGCCTGATGGTAGTCCCGTCGGCACGCCGGTGATCAACATCTACGATCATGAAAACAACAACTTTCGCGCTCCGGGTCTTTCAGGCAGTCATCCGGCCATAGCCATCTCGGACTCGGGGCTCTATTTAACCCACACAGAAAGCGGTGAAGTGTTCTTTGGCCAGAGTTCTGACTCGGGCGCCAGCTTTGCGACCACTTCGGTGGGAAGTTTCGATGTTGCGGACCTCAAGCTACAGGCAAGCGCCGGCGGCGATGTGCACCTTTTGATCGTGACCACCAGCGGCGAGCTGTACCACGCAACGGGCAACGGCGGTTCCTTGAGTGCGCCGGCACTCGTGACCACCGGCGTGTCCTCCGCGGAGCTGTCGCTCACTGGCGACGGCGATCCACAAGTCTCCATCAGTGGCTCGGGGGGAGCTCGCGTGCTCTTGGGCAATTCCCTTTCGATCGACCACACCTTCGCCGCGGGTATTACCAAGCCGTACGTGACGAGTGATGCCTGGGGCTACGCGAACGTGCTCTACACCAACCCAGAGGGTGAGATTCACTATACCAACAACGCTCCCTTACCTGTAGCCAGCTTCAGCGCCACCCCGCTCGAGGGAAAGGTCCCCTTGCCGGTCGCCTTTCACCAGGTGCTCACGGATCCAGTGATCTCTCTGCTTTGGGATTTTGGCGACGGAACGGTGGTCAGCTCCGGACGCTCATCGCAGATGGAACATACCTACGAAGTCTTCGGTGCACATACGGTTAGCCTGACCGCCATCGGGCCCGGAGGTTCGCATACGCTGACGCGGACACAGTATGTGTCTGTCGCGCCGGCGACAGAGGTCTTCCGTTTGCCTCGTATTCGCGTCTTCCCGGGTCAAACCGATGTGACGGTCCCGATCCTGTACACCCACAACTTGGCCGAGGTGCAGGGGTTTCAGTTCGCGGGCAGATTTGATCCCACAGTCCTGACCCTCAAGGAAATCACTGTGGCGAACACGCGACTCGGTCGACTTCGGCGAGACACCGAGATCTTCAACATCTTTGACACCTCTTTCGTGGGAGGCGTCCTTTTTCTATCCACCGAACCCTTTCCGCCCGAGGGTGTGTTCCTCGCCCGCGGCACCGAAAAGCGTCTCGTCCACACGGTTTGGGATGTGAGCCCCTCCGTGCCCGTCGGTACGGAAACGGTGGTCGTCCTCGAGGGACAGGATGAGGGAGTGAGAAACGTATACAGCCAGGACGGCCTAGGCGTGCCGCCCCACACCGTGGACGGCGTCTTCGAAATCGTGGGCGCCGACGAAAATGATCTCTTTATCCGCGGCGACTGCAATATGGACGGCGTCCCTGACACATCGGATGCCATTAGCATCCTGCAGTTTGTCTTCCGCGGTGTTAAAGAGAACGCCAGGCGGCTCGACGCCTGCGATGTGAACGATTCAGGCGCGGTGGACATCTCGGACGCCATCAATGTTCTGGGCTTCCTGTTTTCGGGAAGCAAAGCACCGCCCCATCCGTGGCCTACCCTAGGGCTGGATCCTACGGACGACACGCTTCCGTTTGCGCCGTAAGCCTAACCCGGGTTTCTCACCGGGTTCCGTCGCGAGACGTCGAAAACGGCGGTCTGGCAAGGCGCGTGAGCGGGAACTACGGTGAGAAATCCGGGCTAAGCGGCCTATCGCTGATGAGCCGCCCTCCACGCTCGGACACCGCCTCCCAGAACGCTCATGTGCTTGTACCCCTGGCGCCGGCACCTCACCGCCAGACTGGCGGCGGTCCTTTCCCGATATCAAGCGCAGTAGAAAGTGACCTCCTGCGCCTTGGACAGGGCGGGGAGCCGGGTCTGAAAGTCATTGAACGAGATGGCACCCTCGAGAGCTACTATTCTGAACTTCTCGTCGGCCTCGTAGGCGCACACGAGCAGGGCACCGCCCGATTCGAGCTTCGGCTTGACGTCCTCGGGCTTCACGCGCGGAACGCTCGCCAGCTCCCTCGAGCGAGACGGAGGCGTGAAGTAGGCAACGACCATTTGAAGCAACGTCTGAAAGATCTGTTTCATGGAATTCCGAGGGCGGTGCGGGTCCTGAAACAGCTCAGATTATCGTACAAGACAGCGCGTTGAAAGGGCTGTTTCGAGACAGGGATTCTCGAGAATCCGCTCCGCCGAGGAGACAGCGCTTGTGAAGTACTCGACGAGGGATTCCGGGATGGCTTCAAAAAACAAAGCATCCTCACGATACGCGCTCCGTTCTCGCACCAGGGAACAGGGCGTGGGTAAGATTTCCGCGACGACTTGCTCGAAAGCCCGCGCAAAGCACTCAGACCGCGAAGCGAAGTACCTCCAGGACAGTCTCCCGTTCTTCGCGCAGAGCCGAGGGTCCGACCATCCTCCCTCGCGCATACGATGCAGGAGCATCCTCCTGAAGGCAGAAAACCCCCGACTGGCGCTGGGCCGCAGCTGAAGGCCGAACTGCCGGAGCGGAAGAAGCGCACGGTAGTCGACGAGGTGGCCGAACTCGTGGGCGAAGCTGCGAGATGAGGCAAGGTCCACGGCCAGTACCGACTGCTCCGGATAGTAAAGGCCTTCGGCGCGGTGACGTCGCAGCCGGCGGAACTTGAGCTCGACTCCCTCCCCCCACGCAGGAGAGATGCCAAGCAGGGTTCTAAAAAGACGGAAGTCCGCGATGAATTCCTCGACCCGCTGCAGGTCTATCTGGTCGTCGTACTCGAGGCCGCCGGTAAAAAACAGCCGCAGTGGCGACCGCAGCTCGGAGGCGAGCATGCGCAGCGAGCGGTTCTTCTTGCGCTCGTAGGTCTTGGCCCTGGAAACCGCAGGAGAGAAGAAGGGGTCCGAAATCATGGTTTGCTCCGCGAGGCGGGCAAACGGCGCGGCAGCACAGGAGGGACGCGTATTGTATTTGTGGAAAACGAGAAGGAAAGAAAATTTCTACCGCACCCTCGAACGGCCTCCAGGCGGCCTGGCGGAGCGGGTACGCGAACGCCCCGTAGGCCCGCTTTGCTGGCGCAGGCTGGCTTCCTGGTCTTCACGGGGTGGGAGGTAGATCAGGAGCTTGTTCGTCGACAGTTGCGGAACAATGCGCGCCCCGGGATAGAGGGTCTCGAGGGTGATCGCCAGGTCCTCCGCACGGCCATAACGGACCGGGTAGATGAGAATACGGTTGATGCGCACGGGAGCCTCACGGGGAGCCTTGTCTGTCTCTTCGCTCGATCGGGAAGCGTCCGGGGGCGCTCGGCTGCTAATGGACGGTCCCGCGGAACAGCCCGCCAGCGCAAAAAAGACAAGGGGGAGTGCGAATCGCGTCCTCATGTCCGTCAATTATGCGAGCCGGAAGCCGAATTTTCGAGAAGTATGAGCCGCTAACACTAACATTTCCGCAAGGCAGATGAGAATGACGGCGCCGGGAAGCAGGAGTACAGCACCAGGCCAGTCGGGGTAAAGATCCCCCACTGTTCCACAAAGGAGGGGACCGAGAAAGGTGCCGCTCGCGAGGATGCCCTCGTGGATTCCGGCCCTCTTGCCCTCGTCGCTGCGCAAGTTCAACCCGTAGAAAAAGCTCGAATAGTAGGCGAGACCGATGAAGCAGCCCGCGATGAAAAAGAGGAGGCAAAGGAGGCCAGGAGAACGGAAAAAGGCGCTCGAGATCACGGCTATTCCCGCGACGCACTGGACGATGGCGAGCCAGCGCAGGGAATAGTGCCAGCCGCAATAGTATCGCAGGCCGACGAACGCGGTGAACCGCCCCAGCTCCTTCGCGAAGATGATCGCTCCTACCCAGAACCCCAGGTGGTACTCCTCGCCCACGTAGATGAAGATGTAATGGATGCCTCCGAAGGTGAATGCGGCTGAGAAATTGGCGGTCCAGCCCAGGTGAAGAAAGAGCTTCGCCTTCATGGGCGCCAGCTCCTCGAGAGGCACGTGTTCGCGAGGTGATTTCTCGTGAGTCCCGCGCCACGTCGAACACAGGAGCGAGAGTAGAATGAGGGCGATGTAGATCCCGATGGTCGTAGCAAAGCCGAAGCGATTGTAGGTAGGCAGCGCCGCGTAGGTGCCGGTGGCAGCGCCGGCGGCCCAATAAATGTTGAAGGCGCCGAGCGACCGCCAAAGCATCTTCCCGGGACTCAAGATGGAAAGCTGCCGCTCGAGCGGAGGCCAGAAAAAGGCCAGCGAGAAACCGACGCCGGCGGCGGCGAAGTAAAGGGGAACCAGTGAGCGCGAGCAGAGCGCGAGCGGCAGCACCACGATGGCGAGGCAGAGGAGACCCGAACGCAAGAGCGGCATCGAACCCACCCGGTCGCTCCACTGCGCCGTGGTGACGCAGGTCACGGCGTAGACAAGAGGCCATGTCGCGCCCAGAAATCCGAGTTCTCTGGCAGACGCGTCGAGCTCGCTCAAGGCATACTTGGCCACAACGAGGCCGTAGCCGTGCCCGACCGCATCGACGAGAAACGAGGAAAGGTAGAGCTGAAGCCGCCGTCGTCGAAGGGGGGCGGGGCAGGTGCTAGACGACATTTGTCCGACGGCGTTAGATGCTACCTGGTTCCTCGAGCAGCTCACGGATCGTGCCGAGAAACCGCGCAGCGGGCCCTCCGTCTACTGCGCGGTGGTCGAAAGTCAAGCTGAGCGCCAGCTGGTCACGAGGCACGACTCGGTCCTCGTGGACCGCCGGCTTACGGACGATACGCCCGACGCCGAGGACCGCGCACTCGGGCGCGTTGATGATCGGCGTGAAGGCATCGATGCCGTAGCTGCCGAGGTTGGTGATGGTGAACGTTCCACCCTGCAGCTCATCCGGGCTCAGCCGGCGAGACCGGGCCTTCTCGGCCAGGGAGCGCGACTCCTCCGCGATCGAGGCGAAGTCCAGGTTCTGCACATTGCGCACCACCGGAACGAGGAGACCATCTTCGGTATCCACGGCGATACCGATGTGAATGTCTTCGAGGATCAGGAGCTGGTCATCTCTCCAGTACGCGTTGAGCTTCGGATGCCGTTGCAAAGCCACTGCGGTGAGCTTGACGATGAGATCCGTATACGTAGGCGCCCGGGAGGGGGCCTGCGCCTTGAGACGCTCGCGCAAAGCCACCAGCTCAGTGGCATCGACCTCGGTCGTGAGGGTTACCGGTGCGGTCAAGTGGGCGCTGGCCGACATACGCTGAGCAATGATCCGGCGCAGCTGGGTCGTCGGGAGCGCGCGTCCGCGAGGACCCCCCATCGATCTGGCCGGCGTCGACTCGGTCGCCAACCGGACATCCTTCTCGACAATGCGGCCACTGCTGCCACTTCCTTGAAGCCCCGTCCAGTCGATTCCCAGCTCATTGGCTATGCGGCGAGCCCGTGGACTGATCGTCGGCGTGGTCTTACCGGAGCGGAGACTTCTCACCACCGACGGCGAGGCCGCGGACGAAAGAGACGATGCGGCTGCCGCCTGCCGACCCTTCTCCGCAGCCGCAGGCTCCTTCGCGACTGGTACCGACTCGCCAGGCTGCACAATGTAACCCAGGAGGACTCCCACCAGCACGGTTGCGCCTGACTCGGGCGCGTCCCCCGCGATACGCAGGATCCCGCTTTCTATCGCTTCCACCTCCTGGGTTGCCTTGTCGCTTTCGAGCACGAACAGGGGGTCTCCCTCCTGGACCTCGTCCCCGTCCCCCTTGAGCCACCCACCGAAGGTGCCTTCCTCCATCGTCCACCCAAGTCTTGGCACCAGCACTTCGACAGCCATGCTTCTCTCCTGTTACTCCGCCATCAACGCGCGGATCGCTTGCAAGATCTCATCCGTCTGGGGCGTCACCGCATTCTCCAGCGGCGGGCTGTAGGGCGTCGGCGTGTGAGCTCCGTGCAGGCGACGCGCCGGCGCGTCGAGATCATCGAAACCGCGCTCCATGACCTGCGTGGCCACTTCAGCCCCCATGCCACACGGGCCAAAGCACTCGTCCACGACCAGGAGGCGGCCCGTTTTGCGAACGGAAGTAAGGATGGTATCAATATCGAGAGGCGCCAGCGTCCTGGGATCGATCAGCTCCACCGAGACGTTTTCCTTCGCAAGCGCCTCCGCTGCTTTTTCCACCCTTCGGACCATGCCTGCGATGGCAACGACCGTCACGTCCTTTCCGTCCCGGACCACGTTGGCCTTACCGAAGGGGAGTAAATACTCCTCTTCCGGAACCGGCCCCTTCATCGCCAGCAAGGATTTGTGCTCGAGAAAAAAGACGGGATCATCGCTACGGATTGCCGTCTTGAACAGCCCCTTGGCGTCGTACGGATTCGAGGGAATCACCACGCGAAAACCCGGGATGTTCACGAAGAGCGGGTAGTAGCTTCCCGAATGATGCGTCGCCGCGGAGTGACCGATACCTACGCATCCGCGTAAAACCAGGGGCATCTTCACACGGCCACTGCTCATGTACTGCATCTTGGACACTTGATTGAGAATCTCCCCCAATCCGTCCAGAGCAAAGTCCATGAACATGTAGTCCACAATCGGGCGGGAGCCGGTCATGGCGGCGCCCGTACAGAGACCGGTGAAGCCGCGTTCGGAGATCGGAGTATCGCAGAGACGCTCGGGGCCGAAGATGTCATAGAGGCCAACGGTGGTGTTGAAGTTGCCACCGCGTTTGCCGACGCCCTCCCCCACGACGAAGATCGTAGGGTCCCTCTTCATCTCTTCCGCCAGCCCTTCGAGGGTGGCTTGCATGTAATTCATCTGTCTCATTCGGTGATTTCCTGCTCGGCGCTGTAGATGAAGTCCGTCACCGATTCCGGCGCGGGATAGGGACTCTTTTTCGCAAACTGGTAAGCTTCCTCGGTGCTGGCCTGGACCTCGTCCTCGATCGCAGTCAGGTCCTTCTCCGTGGCGATGTCCTCGGCCAGCAACCTCGCGCGAAACTGCTTGATGGGATCCCGCTCCTTCCACTGCTCGATGACCTCCTCCGAACGGTAGCCACCGTCACGCATGCCTTCCGCATGGGGTCGGGTGCGATACGTTTTGCATTCCACCAGGGTGGGGCCTTCACCCGCGCGCGCACGCCGAATTCCCTCACCAGCAGCTTCATACACCGCGAGGACATCGTTGCCGTCCACGGCAACTCCTGCCATACCGTAGGAGGATCCTCGCTCCCCGACGTGCGGATTCTTGGTGGCGTCGTCGAAAGCAACCTCGGTGGCAAACTGGTTGTTTTCGCAGACGAAGAGCACGGGCAGATCATAGATAGCGGCCAGGTTGAGGCCTTCGTGGAATGCCCCGTTGCTAACAGCCCCGTCTCCGAAAAACGCCACGCCCACCCGATCGGTCTTGAGCAACTTGAAAGTGTAGCCGGCACCGGCCGCTTGCAGGATGCAAGGACCGACGATGCCACTCGTACCCATCAGACCGACTTCCGGCGCGAAGAGGTGCATGCTCCCTCCGCGACCTCGAGAGCAGCCGTCTTCCCGGCCGAAAAGCTCCGCTATGACCGCCCTCGGCTCCACGCCCTTGGCCAGGGCGTGGCCGTGACCGCGGTGCGTGCTGAAGACCACGTCGTCCTTGCGCAGATGAGCGCAAACCCCCGAAGCGATGGCCTCCTCCCCCACGTACGTATGGCAGGCACCGTGGATAAGACCGAGCTGGTGGGCCTTCACCAATTGCTCCTCACAACGCCGTATCACGTACATCTGGCGGTACAGTGAAAGCAGCAAGTCCTTGTCCAGCTTGGGCGGCATTCTCGGGGCCTCCTGTTCAGTGATCTACGATCTATACAATCTCAAAACTCACGAGCGTAACCGGCCGTCCAACCGCCATCCACTGTCAATATGTGACCGTTGATATAGCGACTCTCGGGTGCCGCCAGAAAAAGGGCCGCTTGGGCGATCTCGTGCGGCTCCCCCGGCCGTCCCAGAGGCATGTGGTCCAGCCAGTTTCTGCAACGAATCCGATACCACTCGGGCTCCGTTCTACGCGCCCGTGTCCGCAATCGCCTTGCCAATGCCACGAGCGGTACCGGTCACCAGAGCAACACGGTCAACAAGGTCGACTTTCATGGTTTCCTATCCCGTAAACCACGAATCGTCATGGCCCTTCTGCAGGCCGTTGAACAGGACTTCCTCATCGGGCTGCCAGGGGAAATCTAGGGACCACCTCGCGGTTGACGACCTGTTCCTCTACAGGCCAGCGCCCCTCGAGAACCGAGACGACGTTCTGAGTCGCACGCTGATGGAGGTCCTCGAACGCCTGCTCGGAATAGGCCGCGACGTGAGGCGTCAGAATCACGTTTTCCATGGAGACGAAGGGGTGATCCGGCGGAGTCTCGATCACCGTGAAGGGGTCGATGTGCTCGAAGGTGTCCAGCCCCGCGCCGGCGATCTTCCCCTGACGCAAGCATTCGACGAGTGCCATCTCATCCACGATGGCCCCTCGCGACGTGTTGATGAAATAAGCATCCGGCTTCATCTTGCCCAGCATCGCGCCATCGAAAAGGTGATACGTATCTTTGGTCAAAGGCAGATGCAAGGAAACATAGTCCGATTCGGCAAGCACCCTATCGAGACTCGCCATCTCGACATCAAGGGCGTCGGCCTCCGCCCGCGACGCACTCATGTCTCGCCTCGTAGCGATCACCCGCATGCCGAAGCCAATGGCTCTCCTGGCCGCCGCCTTGGCGGAACCGCCGAACCCGATCAGCCCGAGGACGCGTCCCGAAAGGCGCTGATTCGACCGACACAGGCGACGCGACTCATCCCAGGCGCCGGCTGCCGTGACCTTTGCCATCTGCGGCAGCTTGCGCTCGAGCGCCAGGAGCATCGCCATGGTGTGATCGGCCTGCTCTTCGGCGCAGAAATCCGGAACGTTGGTGACCAGAATCCCCTTTCTCGTCGCCGCGGCAATATCGATCTTATCCGTCCCGATACCGAGTCTCGATATGACGCGACACCGGGACAAGTTCTCGACCACCTCCGCGGGCAGCAAGACCGAGACAGCGAAGAGAGCATCGCAGTCAGCGACATGCTGCAGGATCGTTTCTGGAGTATTCGCCTCCACCTGGGTGACGGTGAGACCATTCTTTCGCCAAATCGCTGCCTCGAAGTCACCGACCTGAGAAAGCTTCGCGTTCATGCGTACTACGCTGAACTTGTCGAGACCGGACCCTAGACTCATGGCATCCTCTGGAGCTCTATTGGTCAGAAAAGCGGAGAAAGCACCATTCTTCGGAAAAATCGGCGCCTGTCACTATTTTTTCAGGCCAAGGCGCCTGTAAGGCCTGAATGACTAAGGAATGTCCCAATGACCAGTGACTAACGCAGTCAATTTCTCATTTGCTTAGTCATTCGGCGTTCGTCATTCTCTAGTCGTTAGTAATTAGTTCACTTGACATTGGTCATTCTGACACGAAGCTGGCCCACAAGTGCAACGCATACTCTGCCTCGCGATTCTCAGTGTCGCGGCCTCTCTGCCTACTAGGTTGGCTGCAGAGGGGTCGCCTCGTCTCGTGACGAGGCCTCCGTGGACGACGTCCCGGGTCCAGGGATCGCCGGATGTCCCAGCTGCGTATCGAGCCGTCGTGGCATTCCCACGGCTCCAGTTTCAAAGACCCACCTTCGTGCAGCAGGTGCCGGGAGCCGAAAGGCTCATCATCGGAGAGCTCAGCGGGAACATCTTCTCGTTCCCGAAGGACCCGGCTTCAAGCGAAGCGGATCCTGTCATCGATTTAAAGGTGAAGATGGCGGCGGGCGGGCGCGGCCTCCGCCTTTTCGACATGGCCTTTCACCCGCAGTTCTCACGCAATCGCTACGTTTTTCTCTGTTACGTCCACCCGGGGGAGCAGCCCAACACAAGGGTTTCTCGCTTCGAGCTGAGTGCGGACAGCCCGCCGCGGATCCTTCCCGCGAGCGAGAAGGTCCTCCTCACGTGGCGGTCCGGCGGCCACAACGGCGGCTGCCTTCGATTCGGACCGGATGGCTTTCTCTACATTTCTACAGGAGACAGCTCCCCGGCCAATACACCCGACGTCCACAACGTTGCTCAAGACACGAGCAACCTTTTTGCCTCCATCCTGCGTATCGACGTTGACCACGAAGCCCTTGGCAAACACTACTCGATACCTGCGGATAACCCTTTTCGGGACCTTTCCTCCGCGCGCCCCGAGGTCTGGGCCTATGGCCTTCGCAACCCGTGGCGGATGGCGTTCGATACGAACACCGGAGATCTCTGGGCCGCCGACGTCGGGTGGGAGACCTGGGAAATGATTCACCTGGTGAAGCCCGGCGGCAATTACGGCTGGAGCGTCGTGGAGGGCCGGAAACCCATGCGCGACGACGTACCGCGCGGGCCGACGCCGATCATTCCACCCGTGAAGGACTATCCTCGCTCGGAGGCCGGCTCGGTAACGGGCGGTGTCGTCTATGCCGGAACCAGGCTGCCGAAATTGACCGGCGCCTTCGTCTATGGAGACTACGTGACGGGCAAGATCTGGGCTTCGCGCCGGGAGGGTGATACGTACTCGCATCGGGAGCTCGCGGCCAGTGGTCTTCGCATCGTTGCCTTCGCAGAGGGCGGTTCGGGGGAGCTCTATGTGCTCGACCATGGGTTCGACAAGGGACAGATCTACGAACTGCTCCCGAACGAAACACCGAAACAGGATCATCCATTTCCGCGCAAGCTCAGTCAGACGGGGCTCGTCGCCTCGGTCAAGAGTCTCGAGCCGGCGGCCGGAGTCATCCCTTACTCCATCAACGCCGAGCCGTGGATGGACGGTGGCTATGCACACCGTTGGCTCGCCTTGCCCGGTGGGTCCCAGATTGGAATCGGCGAGAACCAGCAGCTTAGCTTTCCGGATGGAACGGTGCTGGTCAAAACGATTTTCCTCAAGACCGATCCCGGATCTCAGCCGCTTCGCGTAGAGACGCAGCTCCTCCACCTGGAAGCCGCAACCTGGCGGCCGTACACCTACGCGTGGAATGAAGCGCAAGACGACGCGCTGCTCGTAGACGCGACGGGAGTGAATCAGGTGCTTCGCCTGGCGGCCTCCAGCTCCGAGCCGGCAAGCCGCGAACAGACGTGGCGCTTCGCCAGCCGATCCGAATGTGCTCGCTGTCACAAGGCTCCCGTGGGCCCCGTGCTCGGATTCGACGTTCAGCAGCTCTACCGGGATCAGGTCTACGGTGGGCTGCGCAAGAACCAGTTCCAGGCGCTCGCAGAAACGGGAGTCCTTGGCGGACCTGCACCCGAGGAGTGCAAGTCGGTGCTTGCGGATCCGCACGACGCATCCGCCGACCTGAACGACAGAGCGCGATCGTACCTACACGTCAACTGCAGCGTCTGCCACACCCACGGCGGCGACCCGACCAACACACTATTCTTTCGGCGCCAGCTGGGCCTCGAAGAGACTAAAACCCTCATCGAGCCCAGCGCTGGAGCCTTCGGGATTACCGATGCGCGCGTCCTGGGGCCTGGAGATCCCTGTGGCTCCGTGATCCTCTATCGAATGACGAAGCTCGGGTACGCCCGCATGCCACGCGTCGGGTCCCGAGTGGTCGATTCGAGAGGTCTGGCCCTCATCCACGATTGGATCGCGGCCCTGGGCCAAGAGAGACGCACGACGAAGCCACAGTCGGATGGCGCGGATAAGGCCAGTATCCAGAGGCTGACGGTCGGCGACGCACTTCCCGCCGCGGAGCGTGACAGTACGATTCTTCAATTGCTCAGCACGACCCGTGGGGCGCTCGCTCTTGTGAGTCACATTCACAAAGGAGCCTTGGCGGACCCCGTTCGCCAGCGGGCCCTCGACCTGGGCGCGGCATCCTCGAGCCCCAACATTCGCGGGCTCTTCGAGACATTCGTTCCCGAGTCACGGCGCCGCGTTGTACTGGGGCATCATATTCTCCCGGAGGTGATTCTTGATCACAAAGGCGACGTGGCGCGTGGCAAACGGCTCTATTTCAGCGAAGCGATTCCCTGCAGGAACTGTCACGCGATCGGGGTACAGGCTGAATCTCTGGGGCCCGATTTGAAAGAGAGTGTCAAGCAATACAGCGAGCGGCCAGAGCTCCTCGCTGAGATCCTTGATCCATCCGCGAAGATTGCCCCGGAGTACAGTCCGTACGTGCTGGTCACCAAAGCAGGGCGCGCCCACACCGGGTTGATCATCGAGAAAACCGATATGACCGTGGTCTTGAAGAATACGGACAAGGAGCTCATCCGGGTCCCCACGAGCGACGTGGCGCTACTGGAGCAACAAGAGCAGTCCTTGATGCCCGATCTCCTGCTGCGTGATATGACGGCACAGGAGGTCGCGGATTTACTCGCTTTCCTGCTGTCCATGCGAGAATCATGAGAAAAGAGAAAACACTGCGACTCGGGACAGGGGCTCTCGTCGGGCTAACCGTTCTGATGGCCGGGCTGACGCTGAGGATGGTTCCGCTCCGAGCAGGGGAGGATTCAAGAAAGGGGTCAAGCCGTCAGACCACGGTGGGCTGGAGTAGCGGTGGTCGGTGTTCACTCAAGTTGACTGAGTTTCTTAGGCTGCTCACTCCTGCATGCCGAGCTTTTCGAGCTTCGGGGCGATGACGTAGCGGCAGTAGGGCTGCTGCTTGTTCAGGCGGTAATAGTCCTGGTGATAGCCCTCGGCCTTGTAATATGTTCCCGCCTTTGTGATCTCCGTCACGATGGGGTTCGCGAAGCTGCCGGACTCATCGGCCGCTTTCTTTGATTTTTCGGCGACCTCCCGCTGTGCCTCGGAATGGTAAAAAATAGCGGAGCGGTACTGTGTGCCGACGTCGTTACCCTGACGATTGAGGGTGGTCGGATCGTGCAGCTTCCAGAAGTATTCGAGCAGGTATTCGTACGAGATCCGCTTCGGATCGAAGGTCACCTGCACGACCTCTGCGTGCCCGGTAGTCCCGCCACAGACCTGTTCGTATGTGGGATTCGAGACAGCGCCACCCATGTAACCAGAGGTCACCTCGACCACACCGTCAAGGCGCTGAAGGACTGCTTCACCGCACCAGAAGCAGCCAGCGCCGAAGGTGGCGATTTCCTTTTCATCGGCAGTGGAGTCATTCGCAGCGGAACTGCTACCCTGTGTGGAGTCTATTTTCTTGGGCATGTCTTTCTCTTTGGCCATGTCCTTGTCAGGTCCCGTAGGTTCCACCTTTCCGGTGCAGGCCCCTAGAAGCCACGGCAGAGTGGCAAGGATGCAAACAGCTACCGGACCGGCGGTTCTCGTCACTGCGGTGTTACCTTCCATTCCCCTATTCTGGTCTGTCAAACGCTCCGTGTCCACGCCCGTGGATATTTCTCCTCGGATCGTAGACAATGGGCAGCTTCTCGAACAGGCTAAAGTACGTTAAAGAGAAAGCCATGTCACATATCGACCGCAACACGGTCATGCGGACGCTCGAAAAGACTGGAGTCATCGGCGTCATTCGCGCCGAGTCCTCCGAACAGCTCCTCGATGTCTGCAAGGCCCTTCGCGACGGTGGAGTCGTCGCCTCGGAAATCACCATGACGACGCCTAACGCCCTGGACGCCATTGCCGTGGCCAATTCCCAGCTGGGAGATGACTGCCTCATCGGTGTGGGCTCCGTGCTCGACCCCGAAACCGCGCGGGCTGCTATTCTCGCGGGTGCCCAGTTCGTGTTTGCCCCCACCCTCGACCTGGACGTGATCGCCATGGCACACCGTTACGATCGCGTGGCGATTCCGGGGGCCCTCACCCCGACAGAGGTGCTCCGTGCGTGGACCGGCGGAGCTGACATGGTCAAGATCTTTCCGGCCAATCACTTCGGGCCGCAGTACATCAAAGATCTTCACGCCCCTATGCCGCAGATCAAGGTCACTCCCACCGGCGGCGTGAATCTCGACACGGTAAAGTCCTGGATTGAGGCGGGGGCCGCGGCCGTCGGCGTCGGCTCCGCCCTGGTCAAGAAGGACCTCATCCGCGCCAGAGACTGGAAGGGGCTCTCAGCCCTCGCGAAGCGCTACGTCGACCTGGTTGCCGAGGCTCGGCAGTAAAAGCTGAAAGCTTTCTACCAGATCTTCACGACCGTCTCCCGCGGGACCGTGAAGCTTTTGCCGCCCAGCCGGACGGTGTCGGGGCCGAAGCCGTGGTAGATCCTCACCTTTTCGGCTCGCAGGTACATCTTTCCTTCGAGGGATCGCACGACGAAAAACGCCGGCTTGTCGTAGTTCAGACCGTTTGCGCGCAGGGCATGAAAGGCATAAAGAAACGGATGCCGCACGATGAAACCGAAGGGCGGTAGCAGAAACTCGTCCTGTTCGTCTTCGTAATTCCCCGGTCCGAAGTTGACGATGATGCGCATGTCGAGTCCGAAGTGGGTCTCCCTTACTGAGCCGTCCGGAGTCAGCAAGCGGTGCGAGTAAAGCGGATAGCGAAAGCGCTGCCGTGCGACATAGGAAAGCACCTCGTAGGTGTTCTTGAAGAAGACTTCCTGGGCAGAGAGGTTCTTTCCCGCAGCCCAGCCGTCGTCTTGCACAAAACAGCCGGCCAGATCCGTAGCGGGCGATGCCGAACCCGTAGCGGGCGATGACGTCGTCGACATGCCGTCCGCAATGCTGTACGCGGGCACCTCCCCGACGAGGAGGTGCGCCAGGATCGCTGCCGACTCCCCCGGTTTCACCGTCTTCAGGGTGCCTGAGCTCAAGCGGACGCACTGGCTGAACGTGACCGAGAAGAGAGGCCAGGCTCCAGGCGAACCACGTTGTTCGGTCCAGGTATCGAGAAGTCCCCCGACGAGGGAAGCGTACGGGATGTCCGCCGCGGCGCCCGGGTTCAGACCGACGAGTCCAAAAGTATCCCGGAGATACGTCCCAAGCAGAGCGCGCGCGTCGAGAGCCGGACCTGACTGCGGAGCGTCAGCGGGGGCGTTCAAGAAAATGAGGTCGGGTCGACAGAGCTCGACGAGGGCCGGGCAGTTCTCCTCACGCTTCGCGCCTTCGAGAGCTTCCACCCAGAAGCTTGCGGCCGCATCGGAACTGGCACTGGCACCGACGTCGCGCAAGGCGGTGAGAACAGCCGCGTCAAGCTCGAGACCCAGGAGGAAACCGATGTCTCTGAGTCGCCTGGCGCAAGCCTCGAGGCCCTGGTTGCCGCCCGCTCGAGAGGACGCCGGCAAAAGGACGGAGCCGGATGCGACTTCCGCACCCCCCGACCAGTCGCGCAGGACCACGGCCGCCTGGTCGATTTCCAGGTCACGGTGCAAGCGTTCGGCAAGCGAGGCGACCTCGGCGAACGAGCGCTCCTCGCCGACGCGAACCGGGAGAAAGCCGGCTCCGAGAAACTTCCTGAGCTCGGAACGCGTTCCTGTCTTGTAGCGCAACAGGCTCCCGAAGAGCTCCCTGCCCAGCAGCTCCCGGTGGGCTCTCGGTCCCTCAGCCGCGCCAAGCACTCCTCTCCCGAGCGGGACGAGATCCACGCCCCCGCCATGCCCGTTGAATTCCAGCGATACGAAGATGCCGGCACCGCCCGGAAAGCGGTCACCGGGGACACGCCGCCGTTCCACTTCCACCGTCATCTCCACTTCTCCGTCCGCGTCCTTGCCATGCCAGCGGACAAGAAGCGGATTTTCCGACTTGACCAGGGAAAGGAAGGGGAGAGTCGCCGCGCGCACCTCAAGCCTGCGGCGGAAGTCGCCCGAGGAGTCCGAGGCCACCCACTCCCCCATTCCGGCCGGCAGAGCCACGCCACCGCGATCGGTGTCGGGGATCCACAGAGCGCCGTCGAGAAGTCTCACCGCTCGGACCCGCCCTCTGCCTTCCGGAGCGACCTCGAAGCGCAACGAAATGCCTGCCGAGCTCGGAAGGGTTTCCAGCTCGAAGAAGATCGGTGGCACCTCGCCACCGCGCGAAGTGGCTCGAAAACGGACTTTCCGCCCCGGAGAGCTCAAAGATTCCACACGGTCCAGCGGTAGCCACTTGCCGTCGGCATCGTCTTCTCCCTTCAGCATTACCGAGGCGAAGCCGCGTCTCCCCCAGGAAGAATACCACTTCACTCGGGTCTGCCGATCCTGCAGGAAGAAGCTTCCATCGTGGCGGTCCAAGTGGAAAACGAAGGCGCGCTCTTCGATCGCTACGGGCTCGAAGGTCCAGGAGGCGAGGGCCTCGCGGCGCCGGGAGACCTCCTCGTCGCCAAGCCCCAGGGACTCGGGAGGAGCCTCTTCTGGGGCAGCGTTGACCGCCAGAGGGAAGAGGAGGAATCCACCGAGGACGCGAAGCGTGTGCAGCACGGACATCAGGCATGATTATCCGGTCTCGGGCCGTTAATTAAAGCCTTGTCCTGCGCTAACGAATGAAAAGCGTCACGGAATTCTTAATGCTTTGTCGTCCCCGACCCCGTCCCCGTTCACCGCTCCCGCCTTGGTCCCGGCCAATCTCGGGAAGGGGAACGTTCACGGAATCGGGGACGGGAAGTGCGCCGGAAGGGCAGAGCCTGGCTAAGCGATTCTGAGTGGAAGAAGACTGAGAGCAGGCCCTTCCTGTACGTCTGTGGGTGCCTAACAGACCCCACGGCCTACGGACTGTCGACGCAGCTGCTAATGCAATCTACGCTTTGGATTGGGATACAAGCTTGACCGAGATCATGCTCGGCTGCGCCATCGAAAAACCACGTCAGGAGTCCGGTCGCGTCGGAGACGTCCAAGGCGACATCGCCGTTCCAGTCCATGATTAGTAAGCCGACAGCGGTGGCACCTGCGGGATCGGTCAGGCAAAGCTCGGAACCCGCCGGCGCCGGCAACGGGATATCCAGGAAGAACCAGTTTAGAAACGCAACCCCGTCGGAGAGATCTATCGCGCCGTCCTGGTTGGAGTCGCCGGGGGGCTGCTGGCCGCCTCCGATCTCCTCAAACTTTGCGATGAAGATGTCAAGCCCGCCGGCGCTCGTGAGCGGCCCCCCGCCAAAGTCCACCGTGCCTACAAGAACTCCCGTCACGAGAACGTTGCGGGCCTCATCCACGGCGATTCCAAAGCCTGAGTCAAAACCGGGGAGATCGCCAAAGCGCTTGCTCCAGACATGCGCGCCCGACGCATCGTACGTCGCAATAAAGATGTCACTGCCTCCGGCGCTCGTGAGCGGCCCGCCTCCAAAGTCCACCGGGCCTCCAAAAGTTCCCGTCACGAGGACGTTGCGGGCGCCATCCACGGCGATGCCGAAGCCTATGTCACTACCGTCGATACCGCCAAAGCCCTTGCTCCAGAGGTGCGTACCCGACGCATCGTACTTCGCAACAAAGATGTCATTGGCGTCGGCGCTCATGAGCGGCCCGCCGCCAAAGTCCACCGTGCCTCCAAACTGCCCCGTCACGAGGACGTTGCGGGCCCCATCCACAGCGATTCCTACGCCTTGGTCAGAGTTGGTATCGCCAAAGCGCTTGCTCCAGTTGTGGTTCTGGCCCCACACCGGCGATATCCCTACGACCAAGAGCGCAGCAGTCACGAACGGCACGACCGTAAGCACCTTCCTCATGGAGAAACTCCCTTTCGTGGCATTCTTAGTGCTGCTAGAAGCCCACTCCGCATGGGTCCAGGGTACGCGATCGGGGGCAGTCGAACCACGGATTTCGGAGTGGAGCAGCAGGCTCAGCTAAACTTACCTTCTCCCGTTCCCGTGAACGTTCCCGCTGCCCTCCCGAGCAACTTGGGCACACCGCGAAGCAGTTGGCCGCTGGGTCAAACGGGAAGAAGTTGGTGGCTCCCGCCTTGGTCGCCACCAAGGTCGCGGCCAATCCCTTCGGGAACGGGAACGGAAAAGAAAGCTTTCTTCGGAGCCTATCCCTTCCCCGAGCCGTCCGGCAGGTAGCGCTGCTTGCGGTGCTCGCGGACCTGCTCCCCGATTTCGCGTCTCAGGATCGCATCGACCTCCCGGCACTTCTCGCAAAGGAGCTGAGCGGCGCGGCCACCGGTGGCGTTGCCGTTGGCGTTGTGAGCCCGCCCCTCCCTCTCGAGGGCCTCGACCACCCGCTCGAGGTGCGCGCGAACGTCCGGCCCGAAGAGCCAACCTGTTCTACGGAACTCCCGACAGAACGCAGCCACGTTGTGCCAGGCCTGGTCGACCACTTTCGCCTCGCCTCCAGCCGTCTCGAAAACTCGCTCGAGATCCTCGAGACACTCGCGATACTCGAAACACGCACGCAAGCGTCGCTCGACCAGATCGCGATCTGCGCGCTTCTGATAGACGTACAGGAAGATGCAGGAAGCGATCAACGCTCCGATCACTACCCCTGCCAGTCCCGCGAGAAGCAAACTCATGGTGGAGACAACCGCGATGCCATCGGCTACCCCGGGTTTCTCACCGGGTTTCGGCTACTCCTTTTTCTTCTTTCCTCCACCGAAGATATCCAGGGCTTCATCGATGTTCACTTTCTTGATCTTTTCCTTCAACTCCCCACCGACGGGTAGTTTGTCGAGCTCCTTTTCCAAGACCTCCTTGCCTTTCTCGATGCCCTTCTCCGCCTGCTTCTTCGCAAAAGCCTTACCCCCCGAGACGACCAGGTTCTTGACCGTGTCGCCCCACTCGAACCTGGGAGACCCGAGGGAACCGGTGATTTTCAGGTCATCGATGACGATCTCGTCGAGCTCCTGCGACGCCGCATTGAGGGCCGTTGTGAACTGCGCAGCATCGACGCCGGCGATCTTGCCTCCTGGATCCTTCGGCTCGAGGTCAACCCCCTTGAAGGTGAGGGTCGGTGCCAGGTTCAGCTTCCCGGGCTCGAGGATGAGGTTTTTTAGCTGAACACGCACGGTGCCCGCCTGGAGCTTCACGGGAAGGGAAGCTCCCACAAAGGCTTCAATCAAGCTCGCAGGAAGGTCCCCGGTATCGGCGTCCAGCTTGAAGCTGGAGTTCTCCCCGCGAAAGTCCACGGTTCCGTTTACCAGTAGCTGAGAGCCCGCAATCTCGCCAGAGATACCGAACTGCGTCGGTTCCTTTTGCACGCGCGGGCTGCTCGTGACCTCACGGATCTCGAGCTTCCCATTCGTCAGGGGCGGAATCTTCGAGCTCGCGGATGCGTCGTGAAAGTCGACTTCCAGGTTCGATCCCACGATCTCGCGCACGATCACGCTCGGCCTGCCCTCGAAGGGATAGGTCACGCCGCGGGAGTAATCCACTTTCGCTCCGGGCTCTTCACCTTCTTTTTCCTTCTTTTCGCCCCCGGCCGGCAGCTTCTCGCGAACCTTCTGCAACTTCTCGTACCACTTTTGGATCGTGTCCAGCCAGTCCTCGGGCTCGCCCGGGGGCTCCGGCTCGGTCGTCTCCTCGGGGGGCTCGCCAAAATCCTCCACGTTGATCGTCCCATCCTCGCGCCGGCTTACCGTCATTCTCGGTGCTTCCATCTTGAGCTGATCGACGACGTACCGACGTCTGAGGAGATTCGTCACGGAGACATTCACCGTGGCGTCGAGGACATTGAAGACCTTGTCCTTGACCTTGCCCGCGGCCTCTTCCGCGTCCTTCGACCGCTCAGGCGTACTGACAAGGAGATCGCTGAAGTTGGCGGAACCCGCGAAGAGTCCAAGGGCGAAGTCTTTAACCGACCAGCGCGCCGCCCGGCTCTCCTTGCCCGCGCTGTTGATCTGCGAGAGAGCAACGCCATCGAGCCCGAGGAAGCAAACGAGACAGAACAGGACGGCGAGGACGCCGACAACCTTCCAGCGAACCCAGCGGAGAGGATTCATAACTCTTACCCCACGAATACGAAGCGGAGAAGCCTGACGACCCAGAACTTCGTGAGCCAGCGAAAAAATTTATTCTCGGAGACTTTCTCGTGTGCGTAGCGCCGATACGCTTTCACCAGCAAACGGACCGGAAAGAACAGTATAGCGCCGATCAACGCGCCCACCACCGCGCCTCCGAGAATCGCGTAGCGCTCGAGACCGAACCAGGCCACCACGGGCAAGTTCAAAAGCCAGGTCCAGAATCCCTTCAGGGACTCGCTCTCGAGGAGCGTTTCTCCGACGGACTCGAACGACCCGGCGAATGCAGCAACGACCACGAGACGAGTCAGGACCCAGGCGAACAGGGCCGTGGCCGTGTTCACGCGCAGCACGACGATGAGGAGGAGCAGGAAAAGGGCGAGCCCCGACTTCACGGGGACACAGCCGGCGACGACTCCGAAGGCCACGGCAAAGGCAACCGCGGAGGGCGAGACATCGGAGCTCAAGACCTTGTACAGCTTGCGGATGAATGTCAGAAAGAACATCTCCCTCCTCTGAGTACGCCCTCCGATCCTTTTAACATTTCCACGCAGCGAGTCAAGGGAAGCTTCCGATTGTGGTGCACCTGTTGTGGGGGGGTCGCCTGCCCCGCCCACTCAGGCGACAGAAGGTCTCCCTCTCCGAGGATCTGCTTCACGTCCAATCACGTCGCGCCGACCGGTGGGGCGGTCAGGAGACCGCCCCACAACACGCGTTCGGAAGCGTCTAACACAACCTCCGCAGCAACCCGTCCCAGGCCGCCCTCTCTCTCGCCGGCTCCACGCGCCACATGACCTGCTTGCAGCAAGCTTTCAAGTCAGCGTAAAAAACGGAATCTGTCTCGGCTCGGAGGAGCAGCGCCGCAAGGGCCTGCGTGTCCCCCACCGGGAAGTATCCCGGATAGTTCTCCCCGAGAATCCCGATGGAGCCCGCGATCCGCGTACTCACTACCGGAACCGACGCGGCCAGCGCCTCGGAAACAACGTTGGCGCCGCCCTCCGTGCGCGAGGTGAGGGAGAGGAGCCGGCTGCTCCTCAAGATTCGCGACGCCTCCAGACGGGGACGTTCGCCGAGCCAGTGATACCGCGGGTTGGCTCCCTCCTCGCTGCGCGCCCGCCCGGCCATGTCTTCCGTCAGCGCGGCACCCAAATGAAGCACGCGGGCGCGGGACGAGGAGGGGAGAAGCCGTACCGCCTCTGCAGTGCGGAAGGGATCCTTCACCTCGCGCAGGTGACCGACGACACAAACCTCGAAGGCGTCCTCGACCGGCGTGCCCGCTTCCCGAGGCGACTCGGCCGACTGGTAGATCGCGGTCGCTTTTGAGCGGAGAGCCTCCGGCAGCTCGGCGATCGCGAGCGGTTGCAACGTGACGATCGCGCTTGCAAGCTCGAGCGAAGTCAGGACAACCTCGCTCGCTTGCAGATCCCCGTAAACGTCCGTCCCTGTCAGCGCTACGATCAAAGGCGCCCGGGGATACTTTCGACGGAAACGCTCCACGGAATCGGCGCTCTGTCTGGCATGGAGAGCCACCAGAAGATCAACCGGTTTTCCGTTGTAACGCTGCCCGAGAACCACTTCGTGACCCAGCTCGCCGAGGATCTCCGCCCAGCGCATGGCGGTGACTCGGTTCCCTTTCTGCGAACCCGGAACTGCCGGCGTAACAATGTCAATCTTCATGCCTTGATCTTGTCATCTTGTCTGCAGAGCACAGGTGCGAAAGCCCGCCCAGACGTCACGCCGATCCGGCTTGTAAAAGTTGCGCCACGTATTGCGAATGAGGCGCGACCGCGTCGTCCACGAGCCGCCTCGCAATACCTTGTGACTGTAGAACCACGGCTGCGAATACTCCTTGTAAGGATCCACGACGAATCCGGGATAGGGAGCGAACTCACTCTGCGTCCACTCCCACACGTTGCCGACCATCTGCCGGCAGCCGAGGGCGCTGTCTCCCGCGGCAAGCGCTTCTACGTCGAGGCATCCCATGGAGCGCCAGTCCAGATTTGCCCGTTCTGGTGTTGGTGGTTCATCACCCCACGGGTAGCGCCTCTTTCTGCCGATCTTCGCGTCCCACGATGCCGCGAGCTCCCATTCGGCCTCGGTCGGCAACCGCCGGCCCGCCCAGCGACAGTAGGCGCTGGCCTCATGCCAGTTAACGTGGAGCATGGGGCGGTGCATCTCGAGCGGCACCCAGCGATCGAAATCCCGGCGCAGCCAGCCTCCTCCTTCCTGCCGCCAGGAGAAAGGAGACCGGACGTCCCCCGAACGCCGCCAGGCCCATCCCTCGGCAGTCCATAGCTCCTCGCTCTCGTACCCTCCGCTCGAGACGAAATCGGCGTATTCCGACTGGGTAACGGGCACCTTCGCGATCGCGAAAGGTTCCAGCAGCCCCACGTGTCCCCACTTCTCGTTGTCGAAGACGAAGGGCTCGTCGGGATGCGCACCCAAGGAGAAGTCTCCACCAGGGTAATAAGCGTCGCCGCTGAGTCGGGGAGGTGGTTCTCCTTCTGGGTCCTGCACGCGACTTTCCGCGGGGTGCGAGACGCAACCAAGCCGCGGCGCGGCGTACGCATGCGTCTGGCGCGTGTAGGTGAAAGCCTCGGTGTGCATATCCGCGTGGAAAACACCGAGCAAAACGAAGTACGCCTCGTCGTTCGTCGGCTCACTCTTCCGCAGCCTGCTGACGATCCCATCGTGGACATCGCTCAGGTAGGCGAGTGTCTCGGCGCGAGAGTAGAGCGGCAGCTCCCAGCGGGTGTCGTGAGCGATGGCCGCCGAGTCGTAGAGTGAATCCGCCTCCCTCCGCAAGGGCGCCTGCCCCGCCGTGTGCCTCAAGGCCCATTTTTCTTGAAACCAGGCTACGTGGCCGATCTCCCAGAGAAGCGGGTTCACGATGGGTAAGGATGGTCCCAGCAACTGCTCGTCACCCAGGTCGCCGACAAGCTCCAAGGTCCGCTCGCGAGCGTCGGAAACCGCCTCGATGAGCTCCTTCGATGACCATCTCATGTTTCATGGTGCCAGCAGAGTGACACTGAAATAGCGGTCCTCATCTTGCCACTGCCGCTCGATCCGAAAACCGGCTCTCCGCGAAAGCACGTCGATCTCCTCCAGCGAGTATTTGTAGGAGTTCTCCGTGTGGATGGATTCACCTGCTTTGAAAGGCACTTTCATTCCTAGCCGGTCCACCGGTACCGTCTGATCCTGGAGGCTGTCCAGGTAGATCTTGACCCCGCCCTCCTCCTCACTGTAAGTCGCCCGGTGTCGAAACGCATCGAGATTGAAATGGCCGCCGAGCTCCCTGTTGACGCGGACCAAGAGGTTCAAGTTGAAGGCGGCGGTTACCCCGCTGGCGTCGTCGTAGGCACGCTCGAGGACCCCTCGGTCTTTGCGAAGATCCATTCCGATGAGGAAGCGGTCCTTTGGCTGCATCGAGCTTCGCACCCTTCGAAGGAACAGGGCGGCCTCTGCCCGACTGAAATTCCCGACGTTCGACCCGAGCCAAAGAATCAGCTTGGCACGGTCATTCATTGTCTTCAAGCGGTCGAGCCCGTCCTCGTATTCCGCCGCCACCGCGTGGACCCGCAGCCTGGGATAATCCTTGAGGAGCGCGAGAGAGCTCTCCTCGAGGATGGTGGAAGAGATGTCCACGGGCGCGTAGCGCAACGCGTCGTGACGGCGCAGGAAGGCATCGATCAGCACCCGTGTCTTCGCTGAGCTACCGCTTCCAAGTTCCACCAGAGAGATCCACTCGGGGAACATCGCGGTGATCTCATCGGCGCAACCGGCAAGTATGCGGCGCTCCGTCCGGGTGATGTAATACTCGGGCAGCTCGCAGATCTTCTCGAAGAGGGCCGAGCCCCTATGATCGTAGAGAAAACGGCAAGAAAGACGCTTGGGAAGTGCGGAGAGCCCTGTCTTCACGTCGCTTGCGAATTCGTCGAGATGCGTCTCCGCATCCAGGGTCACGAGCTGCAGGCGTTCCTGCATTCCGGCACTCGACATGAGTCACTCTCCTCCGTTAAGCGTAAAACCAATCGACCAGCCACTCACCAACCACGAAACAACAGATTTAGAGGACGCGAATCAGTATACTCAACTCAACGTGGTGGCGAACCGAATAGCATGATCAAACTCGAAGGCGTTAGCAAGTGCTATGGCGAGAAAGTGGCACTCGCTCCGACCACACTCGAAGCAGTCCCTGAGCGCTGCCTGGCCCTGATCGGGCCGAGCGGCTGTGGCAAGTCCACGCTTCTGCGTCTCGTCAACGGACTCATCACTCCCGATTCAGGAAGCGTGTCCATCGACGGCACACCCGTCACCTCCAGGACAAGCCGATCCCTTCGACTGCGAATTGGATACGTCATCCAGGACGGCGGCCTGTTTCCCCATCTGACGGCTGCGCGTAACGTGACGCTCATGGCTCGCCACCTGCAATGGGAACCCACGCGGACCCAGGCGCGGCTCGAGGAGCTTGCCGAGCTGACTCATATGCCCGTGGATCTGCTCGGGCGCTACCCCAGACAGTTGAGCGGTGGCCAGCGGCAACGGATCGGCCTGATGCGCGCACTGATGCTCGATCCGGAGGTGCTGCTCATGGACGAGCCCCTCGGCGCGCTCGATCCCATCATCCGGGCCAAACTCCAAGAAGACCTGCAGGCGATTTTCAAGCGCTTGAAGAAGACAGTCCTCCTGGTCACCCACGACATGGGCGAGGCAGCGTACCTGGGGGATCGAATCGCGCTGATGCGCGAGGGCGTGATCCTGCAACGCGGAACGGTTGCTGATCTCCTTGAGCGGCCGACGGATCCTTTTGTCACCGATTTTCTGAACGCCCAGAGGCCCCTCTGGGATGGGAAAACCGGGAAGACCGACAAACCCTCATGAAACACGTCGCACGCTTTCTGCTAACCCTGGTCCTTTCTGCGAGTATCGTCTTCCCGCTCGCGTGCCGCCGGCAGCCAGACGTTACAGACGTCACCATCGGCTCGAAGATGTTCTTGGAGTCGTGGATTCTCGGGGAGGCCCTGGCTACGCTGGCTCGCAGCACGGGCTCGATCGATGTGCACCACCAGGAGAACCTCGGTGGAACACAGATCGTCTACGAGGCGCTCCTGCGAGGAGACGTCGACGCCTACCCGGAGTACACCGGCACGATTGCGCAGGTCATTTTGAAATCGACTAGCCGGCCCTCTCTCGACGAGATGCGCGAGGCTCTCGAGAAGGATGGAATCGGCATGAGCGACCCGTTCGGGTTCAACAACGGCTACGCCCTTGGGGTGACCGTGCAGACACAAGAGAAGTATGGCCTCCACAAGATCTCCGACTTGCTCGAGCATGCCGGGTTGCGCCTCGGTCTGTCGCACGAGTTCATTGGCCGCAAGGACGGGTACCCCGGGCTCGCACGTCATTATGGCCTCAACATGAAGAACGTTCGTGGGATCGAGCATCAGCTGGCCTACGAGGCCATCAAGAACGGCCAAATCGATGTCATGGACGTCTACACCACGGATGCCCTGATCCAACGGTTCGACTTGCGCCTGCTGGAAGACAACCGCTCCTTTTTTCCGCGTTACGACGCGGTGCTCCTCTACCGGCTGAGCCTGAAAGAAAGGGCTGGCGAAGCTCTTGCCGCGATGGAGCGGCTCGCGGGCGCGATCGCCGAGCCGAGCATGATGCGGGCGAACGCTCGCGTCATGGTCGAAGGACAGAAGACCAGGGAAGCGGCGGTGGCGCTTCTCGAGGAAGTCTTAGGGAGGGAAGGCTTCAGCGCGGAAGTCTTCGGCATCGCCGTCAACATTCTGTGGAACACCCTGTACCACCTCCGTCTCGTGGGGCTTTCCCTGGTCGCGGCCATACTCTTGGGCGTGCCTCTCGGCGTCCTGGCGGCTCGGTCGCCGATGCTGGCATCCGTAACTCTCTCAGGCTCTGGGCTGCTCCAAACAATTCCCTCGTTGGCGCTCCTGGGGTTTCTCGTCCCCCTTTTGGGCATCGGCATGGTCCCGACGCTCGTGGCCCTTTTTCTTTACAGCTTGCTCCCCATCGTGCGCAATACGTTCACGGGACTGACGACCCTTTCTCCAGGCCTCCTCGAGGCGGCCGAGGCGCTGGGTCTCACACCCATGGCGCAGCTTTTTCTCGTGCGCTTGCCGTTGGCGTCTCCCTCGATCATGGCCGGCATCAAAACTTCAGCCGTCATCAACGTCGGCACTGCGACGGTCGCGGCATTCATCGGCGCGGGGGGCCTCGGTGATCCCATCCTGCAAGGCATTCACCTCAGTGACACGTCGCTAATTCTCCAGGGCGCCATTCCCGCCGCAGTCCTGGCGCTGCTGGTGCAGTTTGGTTTTGATCTGCTGGATCGGGTGGTAATTCCGCGGGGCCTGCGGCTGCGCAACAGTGAATAGAGAATGGAAGGGGGAACAGGACCTTCACTATTCCTGATTCACTATTCAAAGCGCAGCTTTGTATTTTTCCCGGATCTGCACCAGCTCCTCGTCGTAGCGGCCTGATTTGACGTCGGCGAACGTCCAATCGAACGGATGGAAACGTCCCAGCGCGTAGCGGCACACGAGGTCGGCGTAGATTCCGCTGCCGAGATGGACCTTCGGACCGCCGTACTTGATCGACGCCAAAACGACCTTGTGAACGTCCATGTAACCGACATCGAGGTTGACCAGCCTGCCGGAAGGCCTTCGCAGGGCATTCTCGATCTCGATGGCCGCAAGTTTCGCCTCTGCCAGGCGCTCGGACGCGAACAGTGGAGCAAAGCTAACGAGCCTTTTCTGGAGGTCCTTCCCCATCTCCGTCTCGTAGTAGTCGGTGAGATCGAAAGGACGGTCGGGTCCCGCGAAATCGAGGGCGCCCCAGAGACTCTGGGCACGCTCGAGAGCGTCCGCTAACGCCGCCGGCTCTTTCCAGAGGACGGCGGCGAGGAACTTTACCCGTTCAGGAGGTTCCGGCCTCAACACGCATCTCACCCTTTCTCTTCAAGAGGTCAACGGCCTTTGCGACGAGTGCTGCGTTGATACCGAACTCCCGCGCGATGAGAGAAACCAGCTGCGCAGGGTCGATCTCGTTGCGGGTGACGCTATCGTTGCCGCGCACCTGGAAGCGGTTTCCCTGGAGATAGAGCTGCGATGCGCCCGCCACGGTAGTAAGAAGTGGATAGCGCATCATGTCCCAGCCAAAGGAAGCGTCCCAGGCCTTCAGGAACTCGCCCGCATCGGCGGGTGTCGTCTTGAATGTGAGGCGGTGCATGTGGACACCGTGCTGCACCGTTATCAGGTCCACCTTCTCGCCGCGCTCGCGGGGCGTGAGGATCACCTCGTTGAACGACGTCTTCAGCCGTGTTTCTCCGTCCCCCGCAAGCGAAACAGGGTGAACTATCAGGTAACCCGGGTCGAGGAGGTGCGCCACGCCATTTATCCAGACAATGAGAGCGCAGTGGGTATCAGCACCGTAGCACCGGTCAGCAAGGATCGGCTCACATCGCCAGCCGAGACCGCGAAGGATGTGGAGGAGAGCAGCGGTCAGTGCGAAGCAGGTCCCCCCTGCTCCCGAGTCGATGTGGTCCTGGATGACCTCGTGGGGCCCACGTCTTGCGCGTTCAGGACTCCCTTCCTGCGCCGCTTTGATAATCTTGGTGAGGTTCTCGTAGGGGATGCGCGAAAAGGCTCTGGCCAGGTCCGGAAGAAGTTGCTCGGGCGGCGCTGCTCGGGTGATGCGGAAGTGCTCTAGGAAGAGGCTCGAGGTTGCCGACGCGTTCAGGGGTGGGGCCAATGGGCTTCCGTCCATGCCCGTATCATAACCAGAAGACCTTGTTGCGCGCCGATCTCGTTGCGTGGGCGGGTCGGGCGACCCGCCCAAAACGGCGGGGCGCGCCTCAAGACGGGTCATTTCTGCATCTCGTAGAGCGCGGCTGAGCCGCGCACCTGACGGCGGACTATACAGAGATCTCCGGCTCTCGACTCGAGAAACTCACGCCACTGTTTGGCGAGCCCGAGCACCAGGGCCCGTCCCCCAGGAGCAAGCGTCTGCCACGCCTCGCGAAGCTCCACCAGCGTTGCTTCCGGACCCAGGGGTGGTGAGAGCTCGCCCACGATCAGGTCAAAGGGATCCCCGGCTCGTACCCGGGGTAGCCCGAGGCACTCATGGACGCACAACCTCTCCCCCGCGAAGCTGCAGTTCCGCCGCGTGAAAGCAGTGCCTAGCAGATCCCGGTCCACCGCAACGACCTTCGTATCCCGGTAGCGGGCGAGAAGCAGGGCAGGGCCGAGTCCGTAACCGCAACGAAAGACGAGAGCCCGCCTCGGAGGCTCCTGTGGGAGGTTCTCCGCAAGGAGGGGTATGGAGTCCATCAGCCGGTGCGGCTCGTCGGCCAGATCGGTGGGCCGTGTGAGGCAGAGCGGCTCAGGCAGGCCGGCAAGCGCAATCTCGAACGTGTCCCGTACGTAAGAATCATCGCTGAGCGCATTGGCAACCGCCACCTGCTTGCGAGTTGCCGGAGCTGCCGGAAATGCGAAGACGGCGTGCCGGCCGCTGGCCGCGACTTGCTCGAACGCGAGATCCCGCTTGCGCGCCACACCCTCGAGCATGGAAGCGAGCGGAGTGATGATGACAATTCTCATCTGGCCCCCCGGTAGGAGTCGCGCGCGGCCTTCCGAAAGAAAGCTTTCGACCACTCCGTCACCCGCCCGTGCGGGGACATTGCAGAGAATCCAGTCCAAGCCCTTCCCTTCCTCGGACAGGTCTCGGTAACCGAGACTCGCCGTGACCTCGACGTTCTGTAACCGTCCAGCCACAGCATTGCGGCGCGCGAACTCGACGGCGAGCAGGTCCCGGTCCACGAGAAGTCCACGCGAGCGCGGGAAACGAGCTGCCACGGGCAGGCCGAGGGCGCCGTAGCCGCAGCCCAGGTCGAGGAACGTTCCGGGTTCACCCGCTGGCAGGTGATCGAGAAGAAGCCGCGTACCCCCATCGATACACGCGCTCGAGAACAACGAGTGCGCCGTCAAGAGCGGTAACTTCCTGCCACACCAGTCGACCTGGAGCCGTTCCTGGACAAGAGGATCGGAATCTTGGTTCAACGGTTACCTGACTCGTTCAAATAGCGAGGTTCACGTTGTAATACTCCTCCTCGCCCGTCACTTCGCGGACAACCAGAGGGACCAGCCAGCCGGGCAACTCGACCTTCGTCTCCAGGTTGGGAATCTCGACCTCTGCCAGCGTGAGCTCACGATCAGAAAAGTCATCGACCTCCCAAGTAAGTCCGTTGACAGGAATTCTGTAGCGGTACTTCCGGACCCGCCGCCCCCGAGTGAGCTCCCAGAGAGCCACGAAGACCTCCTGCGACGTTTCCTCTTCCACCTCCAGCCGGCTGAGCCCCATTCCGACCTTGACCGTGCGGAAGTATCGCTCCCCGTCCGGGGACTTGACCCGCCTGAGGCGGTCCTGGAGCAAGTCTCCCGGAAGCCAGCCCTGCTCGATCTCGTACTTCGCGAATTCCTGGACCCTACCCGGCAAGCGCTTGAGAAGGTATTTGCGCTCGATTTCGTGGTTGCCTTGTGGCTGTCCATCAGAAACCCGTGCCACCAATTTTCCCTTCAGGTCCCCAAGGCCAGCGAGCAAATCATCGGCTCGGCCCTTGAGCCAATCACGGTCGAGCGTACGGAACAACTGCTCGAATCTCGACGTGACTCTTTCAGAAAGATGGCAGAGGCCGGGATGGATAACCCGCAGCGCCTCCTTCCGAAGTTTGCGCGGCTCGCGCTCGTCGGCGCGGGCACGCTCCTGAGCGCCAGTGATCTCGGTCGAGAGCAGGTGCATGTCGTGAAGTTCTCCCAGCAGGTCTTGCAATTCCTTAAGAGCCTCGATCAACCTGGGACAACCGTCGATCGCCCTGCGGAAGGGCTCGATGAGATAGCGCACCCTCTTGCCGGAAATCCTGACAGCGTGCAGACTGCCATCTATCGTGGAAGGCGGGGCGCCAGCTATCGTCAAAGCCGCCCCAATTTCTGTGGAAGAAGGGACCCGGCTCAGAAGGATGCGAAGGTCGGATATGTGCTCCGCGAGCAGGGCGCCGGCCACGAGCCTGAACTGATGAGCGGGGGTTCTCGTCTTGCACAGCCGCAGTCGCCTCTTCAGCGTGTCGCTCAAACGGAGGAATTCCTTGGCTTGCCGAAGTGCCTGCTCGTAGCCACGCGTTCGGCGGCCTTTGAGGCGCCGCATGAGCCAGCGCCATCCTGGTTTCTGCGAGGCGCTCATCGAGCTCTTCTGGTCACGAAGCCATGCGAGCTGGACCTCGGCATCGCGCCCCGCTCCTGTCGAGCGGGCGAGTCTGCGCAGACGCTTTCGCACCTTCTTCGAGGCCGTGTCCGCAACGACGTGTCGATAGGCGCGCAGCAAGCTGCGAAGCCTCCTGGAGGCGACCCGAAAATCGTGCAAAGCCTTGGCATGCCTACCAGGCTGCAAGCGCCGGAAGGCCTTATTTGCAGCTTTGAGATGGCGCCCGGCCAGAAGACAAACGATTTCCTCAGGGGGCCGAGAAAGACTTTCCAGGGTAAGATGGTACACAGTACTGGATGGTGCGCGTCGAAACCCCCCGAGCGTACCGAACCTGTGGCTTGTATAGCGGCTGTCGAGACGCCATCATCGTTCGAAGTACAACTGAGAGTTCCTGGTCTACTGCCACCTTGAATCATATCCCTAAAGTCTGCGCGCGTCGATGACGAACCCCGCTTCTCTACGAGCTGACTCGAGGCTGCCGGAAGCCGCAAGCAAGGTTTCCCGTCCGAAATCGAACTTCTTTAACCGCGAGCTCAGCTGGATCGGGTTCAACCGGAGGGTCCTCGAAGAGGCCCTCGACACGCGCAATCCGCTCCTGGAGCGGGTAAAGTTCCTGGCCATCTTCTCCTCGAATCTTGACGAGTTCTTCATGATCCGGGTCGGTGGCATCAAGCAACAGATCGCCGCCGGGGTACAGAAGAGCACGCCGGACGGACTCACACCGAGGGAGCAGCTGGTCTCCGTGCGCCGCGTCGTTGTACCCATCCTGGAAGAGGCGCAACAGCTCTTTTCGGAGGAACTGCTCCCCGCACTCGCGGACCAGGGAATCTATCTGCTCGAGTATGACCAGCTCGAGCGTAGCCAGCGAGACGCCCTTGCCGAGTATTTCGATCGGCAAGTTTTTCCGGTTCTCACTCCACTGGCCTTCGACCCGAGTCATCCTTTTCCTCACATCTCGAACCTCAGCCTCAACCTGGCCGTGGTCATCGATGACCCGGTGCGCGGCGAGCTCTTTGCCCGTGTCAAGGTTCCCGAGGGACTGCCGCGTCTCGTTCCGTTGCCGGTCGAGAGCATGCCAGAGACTCTTGGCTCCGCAGACTGCGCCATCGAGGCACCTCCCGACCGCCGCCGCTATTTTGTATGGCTCGAGAGGCTCATAGCCGCCCACTTGCCGGCGCTCTTTCCCGGCGTGCGGGTCGTCGAGTCGTACTCGTTTCGCGTCACACGCAACGCGGATATGGACATCGAGGAGGATGAGGCTGCAGACCTCTTGCTTACGATTGAGCAGGGTGTGCGCAATCGGCGCTTCGGTAGGGTGGTAAGGCTTACGGTCGATGAAGCGATGCCGGCACGCGTACGCCAACTGCTGATGGTCAACCTGAAGGTGGACGTAGACGACGTGGATGCGTTGCGCATGCCTCAGGGGATTTCCGGCCTCATGCCGCTTACCAACCTTGACCGACCGGATCTCAAGGACCCACCCATCCTACCCAGCATTCCCGCCGCGCTGAGTAACCCTCCGGACATCTTCACCGCAGTCCGGCAGCAGGACATCCTTTTTCACCATCCCTACGACTCCTTTACCCCCGTGGTCGATTTCATCAGGACAGCCGCCAAGGACCCGAACGTCCTGGCCATCAAACAAACGCTGTACAGGGTCGGCAACAACTCGCCCATCGTCAAAGCCCTCATGCATGCCCGCGAGAACGGCAAGCAGGTTACTGTCCTTGTAGAACTGAAGGCGCGCTTCGATGAGCAAAACAACATCACCTGGGCACGCGCCCTGGAGCGGCAGGGGGTCCACGTCGTCTACGGCCTTCTCGGACTCAAGACGCACACCAAAATGGCACTCGTCGTACGCAACGAGTCCGACGGGCTGCGGCGCTACGTCCACCTTGGAACCGGCAACTACAACGTGACCACGGCGAAGACCTATACAGATTTCGGCCTCTTGACAGCCAGGCCGGAGATGGGCGCCGATGCATCGGAACTCTTCAACTTTCTTACAGGCCACAGCCGCCAGACACGGTACCGCAAGCTACTGGTCGCTCCGATCACGCTGCGGGACTGTTTCAGCAAGCTCATCGAGCGCGAGGCGAAGATCCACGAGCGCCAAGGAGGGGGGCGGTTGATTTTCAAAATGAACGCCATCCTGGACACGCAGATGATCGAGACGCTCTATCGGGCCTCCCAAGCCGGTGTGGAAATCGATCTGATAGCGCGTGGTATGTGCCGCCTGCGGCCCGGCGTTCCCGGGCTCAGCGAGAGTATCAGGGTGCGCAGCATCGTTGGCCGCTACCTCGAGCACAGCCGTATCTACTACTTCAACAATGGCGGTGACGAGCAAATCTACCTCGGCAGCGCCGATCTGATGGAAAGAAACCTCAACCGCCGTGTCGAAACACTCTTTCCTCTCGAGGACAGGGACCTGGTGCACCAGGTGAGAGACAGCTTGCTCGAGACCTATCTGAGCGACAACTTCCGAGCCCGTGTGCTGATGCCCGACGGTACCTATGTGCGTCTGTCTCCGGGCCCGGACGAAAAAGTCGTGGACAGTCAGGACCTGGCATAGCCTGGGTTTGCTTCATGACCAAGATAGTTCCAGAGCCCGTGGATCCGAAACAGCTCGTAGACCTCGCCCGTGCGGTCATCGCGGCCGACCGGTTTCCATACCTCGCGACGAACGACGGTGATCAGCCAAGGTTGCGGCCCGTCTCGCCGGTCAGGACGGAAGGTTTTACCATCTATGTGGCCAACCTCCGCCGCTATCACAAGACCCTGGAGATCGGGGCGAACCCGAAGGTGGAGCTTTGCTACCTCGACCAGAAGCACGACCAGGTGCGCATCACCGCTGTGGCGGAGACGGTCACGGACGCCGCCATCATCAAGGACATCTGGGACGCAAACCCGCTGCTGCGCCAGTACCTGGGCAGCGTGGACAACCCGGAGCTCATCATTTACAAGCTCCGTCCCGAACGCGTCCGGTATATGCGAGAGTGGGCCCTCGCGTATCACGAGGTACTGTTACGGTAAATGAAACTCCACCGGCGTAGCCGGTCGTATCAGGAAGCCTCCTGAAAGGAGGCGAGAAGTCCTGCGATTCCGATTCTTTATCGTGCCCCTCCCCCTCCCCGACTCGTCGCTCGAGGGAGTCGCCGAGCTCTCGAGATGCCGATTCACCGGCACACAGCCTGTCCTGGCTGCCCGCAAGGCATGGGGACGGGAAGAACGCCGGAACGGCAGAGAAGTAGGCCTTGCGCCTGCCCAGGCCTGCCCGACTACCGGTAATCCGGCAATTGGTTCGTTTCCCAATCCCATCCTACTCTTCTCCTGGGAAAGACGAGGCATGGGACCGCAGATTGAATCGCCCGAAATATCGGGCACCGCTGACGGGGCAGGCAAGTTTGCCGTGCCCGCCGACGGGGCTCTCGCCGATCTCGTCGAACGCTACGCGGTTGCGGAAGGCTTGCCCTCTCTGCGGTGGCTCCGCGAGCACCGCCTGACGCTACCCGTCACGAGCATCTCGAGCCTGAGTTCGTACGCCGGCTTCGTTAAAAGGGCGTTTGATCTCGTGTTGGCGCTCACGATTCTGAGTCTGCTGGCACCGGTCATGGCCCTTGTCGCGCTGCTCGTCCTGTGCACCTCGCGGGGACCGGTCATCTTCAAGCAAGTTCGCGTGGGCCTCAATCTGCGGACACTCAGCCTTGAGCGCCGCCAGACGCCTGGCTCCCCGCCGGAGGAAGATCTCGAAAGACGCGCGGGCCCCGGAGAACGCCGGAAAATGTCGGCCTATGGCAAGCCCTTCGTCCTCTACAAATTTCGCACCATGTGCGTCGATGCGGAAAAAGATGGCGCCTGCTTCGCAGTCAAAGGGGACCCCAGAATAACACCGGTTGGAAAATTCCTTCGCCGCACCAGGCTCGACGAACTGCCGCAGCTCTGGAACGTGATCCGAGGGGAAATGAGCCTCGTAGGTCCCCGTCCGGAGCGACCAGAATTCATCAAAGAGCTCTCGCAGGAGATTCCCGGATACCTCGACCGTTTGCGCCTCAAACCGGGCCTTACCGGCCTCGCTCAAATTCTGAACGGGTACGACAACAACGTCGAGAGTTTCCGGAAGAAAGTCTTTCTTGATCTCCTCTACCTGCAGAACTGCTCCCCTCCTGTGGACCTCAAGATCCTCGTCCAAACGATCGGGGTTGTCCTGACGGGAAAAGGCGCACTCTGAAGTCTTGTCGTGCGGTCGTCTGCAAGCACCCGTACACGTTCCCGTTCCCGGAAGCAATCCGAGGATGCTCCTGACCGTCGAGGCGACGTAAGTCCGCTGGAAAAGCTATGGCGGCGCGCGAAGAAGTTGGTCAAGGTCCAACGCGAAGAAGTTGGTCAAGGTCCAACGCGAAGAAGTTGGTGGCTCCCTCCCCGGTCGCCACCAAGGTCGCCACCAAGGTCGCCACCAAGGTCGCCACCAAGGTCGCCAGCAAGGTCACGGCCAAGGTGGATCGCGGGGTTGCCTCGTCCGCACGGCCCAGCTCTCGGGAAGGGGAACGTTCACGGCAACGCGATGAGAACCAAGACGCAGGCGCCTGCACCACAACGGAAGAAAAATCTGACTGGGGGGGGCAGATTCGCCCGCGGGACGGTATAGTAGCGATT
>Ga0315336_1001109_pt1 | contig 57880 bp, 45 predicted proteins | sample ASW5metaG_FD_204512 | JGI IMG/M metagenome (GOLD analysis project Ga0315336, IMG submission 204512) | Ammonia-oxidizing marine archaeal communities from Monterey Bay, California, United States - ASW #5 | ecosystem: Environmental > Aquatic > Marine > Intertidal zone | place: USA: California...
AAAAGCCACGCCCAGCAGGGGACGCAGGGGACGCGCGACAGGACTATTTGCGGGGCGCCGGGACGGTTCCGACACCTCGCGTTCCGGGTTCATTCGACGGTTTCGTTATCCCAGAAGAATCTGAGCGGGCGATGCCGTCCCACTTCGGGCGCCGACTTGAGGGCATGAACGACATATCGTTGAGAAGCAGCGACCGCATCCGACAGCAGTTCACCACGGGCAAGGAATGCGGCGAGGGCTGCGGAAAACGCGCAGCCGGCGCCGTGTGTTTCCTTGGCGGGCACCCGATCGGACGTAAAGACGTGCTCCTCCACCCCGTCCACGAGAATATCGACCACTTCATCGCCGGAAAGATCCCCCCCCTTCGCAACGCAGGCGAGGTCGAAGGTCTCGCTGATTTCCTTGGCGGCTGCGCGAAGGTCTTCCACCGAGGAGATGGGCCGTCCACAAAGGATTTCAGCTTCGGGCCGGTTCGGGGTAACCACGCGTGCCTTGGGAAGAAGTTCGCTTTTCAAAGCCTCAATCGCATCCGCCTGGAGGAGGCGTGCCCCCGAGGCTGCAACCATGACCGGATCCACCACGAGAACCGCGATTCCTTCGCGAATGTCCTCGTCGGCGACGGCCCGAATGATGTCGGCGGAATAAAGCATGCCGGTCTTTGCCACCCGAACGGAGAAGCTGTCGCAAACCGCCTTGATTTGTTGCGCTACCATCGCCGGATCAACCGGGAAAATACCGAGCAACTCATCTGGATTCTGAGCAGTAACACAGGTGATCGCAGTGGTACCGAAGACGTCCAGGGAAGAGAAGGTCTTGAGATCCGCCTGGATGCCGGCGCCCCCTCCGCTATCGGATCCAGCAATGGTTAATGCAACGGGTAGATTCAACATGGTATCGACCTCCTTTTCCCGGTCCTGGAATGCAGATCGGGGAGCTTACGGAGTGCCCGGGAGGAGTCAAGTAGCAAAGAGAAAGGGCCCGCGTGCGCGGGCCCCTTCGTGTGTGGGAGGAGGAGGGTTGTGAGAAAAACGTTTAGAAAGCCTCCTGGATCGCGCGCTGCATTCGCTGCTCCAGTTCGGAACCTACGACTTGAACAAGATTCAGTTGCTTCTTGGAGAATTTGCCCGCGTTGTGGATGACAGCGAAGAACACATCCCCGCATTCCATGACCGTGACCGCGTAATCCTCGACGAAGAGCGTCACCGGATTCAAGTCTCCGATTTCGAGCTGCTCTGCATACGGCAGGACTTTCTTGAAGATCTGCGGCGCTATTACGCCCAGCACTTCCTGCTGATCGTTATCCCAGCTGGACGCAAGTACGTGGCCTTCGGCGTGGGTGAAGATGCACCCCTCAAAGCCCGGCAACTCACTGAATCGAGCCGCAACGGTTTCCAGGTTCGGCATGGATTCCACATCTCCGCCCAGCAGGTCATCGATGGAACGCTTCACGGCGTCACGAGCCTCTGACCAGGAATCCCCGGTCATCTTGAAATAGGTAGTCGGACCTACGCCGTGAACACGCGCAAGGTCTTCGACTCTCTCAAAGGCTCCATTGAGATCCCGGAACCGGACAATGCGCGCAGCCAGTTTGGGTCCGACGCCGTCCAGGCGCGCGGCCAACTCACTGGCATCGGCGGCATTGACATCCAGCTCCCCGATGAACGTACCATGTACACGCGATCCGGACGCCACGGCCGGCGCCACGCTTTCAGCGGGCTCGGCCGTTTGCTCCGAGACGTCCAGATCGGCGGACACGGATATTTCCTCCGATGTCTCCGGGACAATCACCGGCTCGACATCGGTTTGGTTCTGAATCTCTCCTGGTTCCTCATCAAAATCGTCCGGCGCCAGCTCGTGCACCTGCTCGTGCTCGTCTCCACTCGAAACGGATTCTTCTTCCACTTCGATAGCGGGCTCGAAAAGGGAGTCTTCTTCGTCGATTTCGATCTCAATTGCAGCGCTATCTTCTGCCTCGTCCTCATCTGCTTCGAACGGAAATCTATCCGAATCATCCACGTTCGGAATGGTCTCGGCCCCGGCGCCCGGTATGCGTGAAAATGTGTCTGCGCCCCGTTGAAAGACTTCGTCGCTGGAGTCGGAGGCAATGGGCGATGCCAAATCGACGGCAGGCTCTTCCGGCGGATCCCCGGTGACATCGTCCACAGGCTCTGTTGTTTCGGGAACCGCGTCAACGGATGAGAATGCGTCACCTGAAAGATCAAGTCCTCCTGCGGGAGCGCTATCGAATGGAGTCCCGCTGAAGAGATTCGGCATGTCATCCATGCCTTCGTCCCGTACCTCAACCGAAGTGCGCTGCACAAGCTCCTCAGGCTTCACCGCGCCGACCACGAGGTTCAACGGTACGTCGACTTCGTCCTTGCGGTACCTTTCGTAGTCCGGCACCAGCAGATCTTCAGACATTGCGGACAACATGCGACCGACGGTGGTGGAGACTTTCCCGCTCGAGAGTTGCTGGTAGAGATCCGGAAATTTTACGGGTACGGTCTGTGTGGGCTGCTCGATCGCGCCCAGATCCTGGAAAACGTTGGGAACCAGCTCGGCAATTTGTGCGATGGTCAGATCGACGATCGTAAAATCACCTTTCTCTTCCTCCCTGGATTCTTCGGCATCGTCGTTGATGATCTCCGCAATCTTGGCAAGAGCCTCGCGGATTTCGTCGAGAGTCAGTGCGGTATCGTGATCCACGTGCGGCGCCGAGGATTCGGGGATCGCGGCCAACGTGGGTGCGTCGTCATTATAATACTCATCATCTTCGTCGAATTCGGGCTCGGGAAGATCTGGTTCGAAGTTCTCGGTTTGGGCGAGTTCAGCCTCTTCGATCTCTTCGGGAAGCGGCGCGATCGCGTGTTCGTGATCTGCTTCCTCCAACTCCACTTTCTCCTGCTTGTCCTTGAACAAAAAATTCAGCAACGACACGTTATGCCTCCTGCGGACCACCTTGGGTCCAGTGTTATTCGTCAGCTTGCTCAGTCGGGGGACCATTGAGCAGAAGGCATGCCATGCAATGCGGGACAAATCCATATTTCTACCTGCAACGACACACCATAGCACATAATGACGCGTTAGTCCAATGAGGCGACTGAAGACGCAAAAACCTATCAGGATAGAGCAAAAGCACAGTTTCCAGCCAGGATTCCGGGGGCGGTGACCACTGAGTGACCCGGATTCGCTTAACAACGGCCGTCAAATTCGCAGATGTGAATGGTTTCGGATTCGAAAAAATAAGCCTTCGGGAAACGCCTGGAGGAGAATTGGGCGGCATGGATCCCTCCGGCACACTATCTGCTCCTGAATGGCCGCAGGATTTAGGAAACAATGCATTTTAGAACTTCTACCGAGGTGGGCCGTGGCATTTATTAATTTCGCGCGAAGAGAAATTGCGTTCAAGGTGGTCTATTATGGGCCGGCTCTTTGCGGCAAGACGACGAACCTGGAGCAGATTCACATGGCGGTTAACCCGGACTCGCGGGGTGAGCTCACCATGCTTTCCACGCAGCAGGACCGCACCTTGTTTTTCGACTTCCTTCCCTTGAAGTCCGACGTGATCAAGGGATTCGTCTCGAAATTCCAACTCTACACCGTTCCGGGGCAGTCTATTTATAATGAGACACGAAAGCTTGTTCTACGCAATGTGGACGGCGTCGTATTTGTGGCGGACTCGCAGTGGGACAAAATGGAAGAGAATGTTGAGAGTTTCGCCAACCTCGAAAGCAACTTGAACCTGCAGAATCTCAGCCTTGACCGGATGCCCTACCTGCTTCAATTCAACAAGCGCGACCTTCCAAACGTGGCGCCCGTGCATTATATCGACTTTCTCTTGAACCAGCGGGCTACCCGGGTTCCGACACTGGAGGCAGTGGCCTTTGAGGGGGCGGGGGTTTTCGAAACATTGAATATCATCTCAAAACTGGTTCTGTCGCATTTCATGAAACAAAACAATCTAGCAGCCTCGTCGATGCCGGACGAAGTCTGCGTGTCGGAGAGGTAGTTTTCTCATGCTGTTTACGATGACCCCGCAGCTCAGCGCCAAGCTGGAGTGCGTGCTGAAGAGCGCTGTACAGCGCGCGGAAGCAAAAGCAATTTACATTAGTGATCGGGGAGGAAATATCCTTGCCGTTTACACGTTGAAGGAGATTCCCCAGGAGGACAACCTCAGCGCCCTGGCGGCGGGATCCTTCTTCGCCACCCAGGAATTGGCGAGAATGATCGGTGAGGGTGGCTTTCAATGTGTCTTCCACCAGGGGACAAACAGCAGCATGTACATGCAAAACCTGTCGAACGACATGCTGATGCTCGTAGTATTCGGCACCGAGTCGAATCCGGGCCTGATCCGGCTCTACTGCGGCCAGGCGGCACGAAAAGTCAATGGACTTTTTGAGGCCGCGGAAGCAGAGGACGTGGATCCATCAGCGCAGTTCGGCGCCATGTTTGAAATCGATGACAGCGCCCAACCATTTACACGTACTAGCTCCTGAGTCGGGTCCGTTGCTTCAGAGAATTGAGGCAATCCCCGGGAAAGAGCAAATCCAACTCGACGACGGGCGGGAACAGCCGCAGGAATCGCTGGAACGTTACCTGATCCTCGGTGATCTTATCATTCCGCTGAAGTTGGATCGGGAGACCATCATCGGACGCGACGGCGGTTCGTGCGACGTGGTCCTGGCCGATCCCCGCGTCAGCAAACGGCACGCGGCAATATCATTCGCCGGCGATCGATTCTTCATTCGGGATCTGGACAGCCTGAACGGCGTCCTTGTGAACAAAGCGAAGATCTCAGGAAATCAAGCGCTGGTCACCGGGGATAATCTCTTTCTGCAGCCGTATAAGCTCAAGTTTGTCGGCGAGAATCACCCGGTCGTTCGCCGGACGCCTCGTGCAGCCGGGTTGGATCCGTCCTTGGAATCGCCGGGCCGTTTTGCCGGCCAATTGAATATTCTGAGCATCACTGACCTGATTCAGCTTTTGAACAGCACGAAGCAAAACGGGACCCTGACCCTGGCTGACAACCTGGATCGGCCCGCACAGATCGCGATTCACCAGGGCGAGATCCTCTCAGCGACCTATTGCGGCCTTTGTGGCGAAGAAGCGGTATTTCTGATTCTAGCCTTGAAAGACGGTCAATTCGAATTCGCCCGGGGTAACCCGCCCATTCCACCCGCGCCGATGAAAAAAGCGACATTGTCGCTCCTTCTCGATGGTTGCAGAATCCTCGATGAGAGCAAAAGCACGGAGGATTCGGACGGGAAGGATTTGATGAAGGCGGTCCCCGTGATCCGCAGGCGGGACACGGAGTCGGTTTTTCGGCCCGAGGGCCAGGATTGCCGCCAGCTGCCCGTCTGAGGCGATCTGCCCTCCTCCCGGGTTGAACACCAAGAAATGCCGAATCCGGGGCCGAAAATACCGAGGCTAAGGATTTGACAATCCCCCCCTCCTACCCCTACGTTTTTGAGTGAAAATAAAGCATTCGGGAGAATTCAAGACATCATGGCCAAAGCACTCAAGCCTCTCATTATCATTCTTTTTATCTTGTCCCTTGTTTCCGTCGTTCTGGGAGGTCTCCTGTTCGGGAAACGTGAGATTCTCAAGGGTAGCGTTGAGAAAATGCTTGCGGGATACGTGGCGATAGCGCGGAACATCGAATACAAGCAGTTGAATCAAACGAATCTCGCAGATTACGAATCCATGGATGCGGAACTCGGCGGCATCAAGGAAGCGGCCAAAATCAAGCAGAGTGAACTGGTGGAAACGCTGGCCAACCTCGAGGAATCCGAGAAACAACTCGGCAATACCAGGGACGAACTTGAAGTCACCCGGACGGAACTTCAGGAAACTGAGGATCAGGTGGTAGCACTGCAAGATGACGTCTCCTCAAAAAGCCGTGAACTGGCAGACAAAGCAGAAGCGATCTCAGACCTCAAGGAGGAAAAGACGGACCTCATAGGGCAGGTCGGAAAACTTGAATCGGATGTCGCCGACACGGTTGGCCTATTAAACGACTGGAAAGCGGATTACGCGGATCTACGGGAAGAGTTCGATTCTCTGGTGGTCACGATCAATGATGCCGTTGGGGACGGCTCGACGACTCCGGTCGACGTGATGGACGTGCGGGGAAAAATCCTGATCGTCGATTCACAATGGAATTTCGTGATCATTGACAAGGGCCGCAACGAGGAACTCCAGCCTAATGTCGTTTTCATCGTTCACCGTGACGAGAAACCGGTGGGAAAGATTCGCGTGAGGAAAGTCCAGGACAATCTGTCGATCGCCGAGATCTCACATATCTGGGAAGGTCAGTCTTTCGCCGAGGGGGACGAGTATATCCCGCCACGGGCGTCCGCAACGCTTTGATTATGACCAGCACGGGCGGAATCTGATGGATCACGCGATCAAAGCTCCTGACTTACGCGGATGGCTGGTTGCCGCCGGCTGCGCGGTGGTACTGGCGGGAGTGAGTGCCGGTTGCGCAACCACCTCCGGTTCCAGTTCCACTGACAATGGCGACGGGGGAGACCTGCCGTGGGCTACGCCCGCCAACTGGGAAGGATCTCCCTCAATTCCCGGCATTTCCGACCGCTGAGGCCGGAACGGAGTCTGCGCCCACTCGAATCATCGCCTCCGCGGTCTGAATCGCGTTGAGCGCCGCCCCTTTCCAAAGATTGTCCCCGGCAACAAACAGCGCCAGCCCGTTTTCGAAAACATCGTCCCTGCGAACCCTGCCCACCAGGACGTTCTCGATCCCCGATGCGGCCAGAGGTGTCGGATACTCCGATTCCTCCACGTTGTCGACCAGCTCGACTCCATCCGCTTCACGGAGAATCTCCCTGGCCTGCTCAACGCTCAGCGGCTTCTTCAATTCAACGTGAAGCGCCTCACTGTGGGCATTGAACACCGGTACCCGCACGCACGTACTACTGATCTTGATGGAATCGTCTCCGAGAATCTTGTGCGTCTCCCGCTGCATCTTCTGTTCTTCGCTCGTAGCCCCCGACTCATCTTTCACGCTACCTATCTGTGCGAGCACGTTGAACGCAATCGGGTGAGGGTACACATCCGGCTTTGCCTTCTTCCCTTCCGCCCAGCCGCGTGACTGCGCATCCAACTCGTCCACCGCGCTACTCCCGCTTCCCGATACGGCCTGATAGGTGGAGGCCACAACCCGGGAAAGCCCCGCCGCCCTGTGCAGGGGTGCGAGCGCCATCAGCGCGATAATGGTGCTGCAGTTGGGATTCGCCACGAGTCCTCGGTGGTCCTTGAGCGCGCCGGAATTGACCTCGGGGACGATGAGGGGGACTCGGTCGTCCATCCTGAAATCATCTCCATTATCGATGACGACGCAGCCACGCTGGACCGCCTCCCAGCCCAGGGTGAGAGAAGCACCCTTGGCGCCTTCGGTTCCCGCAAAAAATGCGAAGTCCATCCCCTGGAATGCCTCCGGGGTGGCCTTTCGAACCTGGTAGACTTCGCCATCTATGGTCTGTTCCCGATCGCTCCTGGCCAAAATGGTGAGGGACTCCAGGGGAAAGTCACGGCTACGAAGAAGACGGAGCATCTCGGTCCCCACGGCACCGATTCCTACTACACAAACGTTATATTTCTTAGTAATTTCCGTAATTCCTACTCTTAGAGATGGTGACCCCAACGGGATTTGAACCCGTGTTACCAGGATGAAAACCTGGTGTCCTAGACCTGGCTAGACGATGGGGCCGGAATAAAAACCCGCGTACCTTAGTCGGAATTGAAAGCGGTGGGCAACCCAAAAAAACCAAAAGAAAAGGCGGCCCCGCCAAAGCGGGACCGCCTTCCCATATTCAATTCGAATTCCGATTACGGAAGTACGTGATCGGCGACGTCGCAGGTAGGATTGGTTGCAACCGTCGTGGTCGTGTAAGTACCGTCCGCAGGGCAATCCGGCGTGGCCTTCAGGTAGGGCTCATAGTCCGTGGCGCCAACCGCGTCCGTATCAACCTTGTTGTTCTCAATCGCCCACTGATCAACTCCACCGCTGATTTGACGGAGGTTGTTGATGCAGGTGTTCGTCTGCGACGTGGTACGTGCACGGACGAAGGACGGGACGGCAATCGCCGCCAGGAGACCGATGATGGCCACTACGATCATGATTTCTACGAGGGTAAAACCACTCTTTTTGTTGCTTTTCCGCATTGTTGTACTCCTTGTTTCTCTTTTGTTTGTTGTTTTGCTTTTCTGTTTTGATCGGGTGTTACTCTGTGTTGCACCCGTGTCTGGTTACGGGGATGTAATAAGCAGCGTGCGTGCCAAACACCTGAAGAAGCATTCATGGATTTCGCATTCCTGGTTACCGAGGGACCGAAACCTCATTTTTTTCGCTTTCACTAAACATTTTCCACATTTAGCGACATTCAAGGTCTGACAATTTTCGCAAAAAAGAGAACTATCTCAGGGGTGAGATCGGGAATATTTTAGCGTAACATGCTTCCATAAAGACAGTTATGACTACGCGGCTAGAAGATTCCGTTTGAGTGTCAATTCCCAGGATCTCTCTCTATCAGATTTTAAAACTGGGTTTACGGATCGCATCCAAGAGAACCAATGCAACGAATTGGCAATTCGGTAACAGAAGAAAAAAGGGTCCCCCGCTACCGCAGGGGACCCCAAACCTTACCTCTCAGAGGTAAAACCGTGGATCAGGTCAATCGCTGGGATCCGGCAGTTTCCTGTAGAGGGTCGCGAGACTGATCTTCAGGGACTTCGCCGCGGCTTCCTTGTCCCCATCCATCATCTCGAGCACCATTTCGAGGTACTCTTTTTCCTTCTGGCGAAGGAACGCTTTCAAAGACTTGCCGCGGTACTCGTCATTGCCGATTCCGGCCAGGTCAACGGTAAGATCTGCATCACCGATGGATTCGACGATTCGGGCCGGAAGCTCTGCTTTGGAGATTTTTCCGTCACTTCCGAATGTCATGGCGTGACGGACGGCATTTTCAAGTTCGCGGACATTGCCGGGCCAGGCATATCGCTCGAGGATCAACTGGGATTCGGAATCGAGTTCGGGAGAATTGCCGTTCTCTCCCACTGTAGACCGGATGATATGATACACAAGCGGCAGAATATCCTCCCGGCGTTCCCGAAGCGGGCTGATTGTGATCGGTATCACGCTCAGGCGATAAAAGAGATCTTCCCGGAACTCATTGTTCTTAATTTTCTCTTCCAGATTGTCATTGGTTGCCGCGAGTACCCTCACGTCGACGCTGCTGGTTTGAGTTCCCCCCACCGGCCTGATCTCCCTCTCCTGAAGCACCCGCAGAAGCTTTCCCTGCAATGCGATCGGCATGGAACCGATCTCATCCAGGAAAATCGTCCCGCCGTTCGCAGCCTCGAAAAGACCTTCCTTGTTGCTGGTGGCCCCGGTAAACGCGCCTTTCACATGGCCGAAAAGCTCTGATTCGAGCAGAGGTTCGGGCATCGCGGCACAGTTTATGGGAACAAAGGTCTTTGTTTTACGAAGGCTATAGGAGTGGATGGCCTTGGCCACCAGCTCCTTGCCGGTTCCGCTTTCCCCGAGAATGAGAACCGTGGTGTCCGTCGGCGCGACCCGTTCGATCATCTCACAGACCGAGCGCATCGCGGGACTGTCCGCCACGATATTTTCAAACTGGTACCGCGATTCCAGTTGCTGCTTCAACGACACGTTTTCCGCAACAATGTTAATGTACTCCAAGGCCCGCTTCACCGTGATCAGAAGCTCATCCACCTTGAATGGCTTCGTCACGTAGTCGAAAGCGCCTTCCTTCATTGCTTCTACGGCCGTTTCAACGGAACCATAGGCCGTGAGCATGATCACGGCTGCCCCGGGACGTTCTCTCCGGGATTGCTTTAATAGTTGCATCCCGTCAACCGGACTCATTCGAATGTCCGTGATCATCAGATCAAAGACCTCTTTCCGAATGATCTCCTGCGCACCGTCGCCCCCACGGCTTGTTATGACGTCATGTCCTTCAGCTTTTAGAAGGGTTGTCAGGACGCTTAGAATACTGGGCTCATCATCAACCAATAGGATCCGAGACATGGTAACACCGACCTCTTGTTTTCGCGTTTATGCATTTTCCCCAAAACCAGTTCTTAGAACTGATTTCGCAGACGCAGATACCATGCCTACTTATACCAGATTGTTCTCAGTTTTTCAAAACACGAGAAAATCCGGGTATTTTCTCATAAAAAAGATGATCCGCCGGCCATGAAGCGCCAGAAAATTCCCCGAATTGAGAAGATCTTCCAAATCCTGACAATATTGAAGGCCGTATCTTCCCCGGGGTGCCATTGCCCGCACGAGGGTAATTTTGGGCGGGAAATAAACGGGCCGGTAAGCGAGTGACGCGTACCGGCCCGTAAAACCTGGTGTTGTCTGCGGGTTAGAACTGCACCAATTCGTGCATCTTGAAGATCGGCATGAACATGCAGAGCACGATTCCGCCAATCACTACCCCCAGGAACACGATCAACAGGGGTTCGATAAGGGAAGTCAGCCCCGAGAGGGTGGCGTCGACTTCATCCTCGTAGAATTCCGCGATCTTAGACAACATTTCGTCAACTTTCCCCGATTTTTCTCCGGCTGACAGCATCTGGACCAGCATGGTGGAAAAGTTCGAATCGTTCACGAGTGCATTGGAGAGTGGTTCTCCACGCTCTACAACCACCTGGGCCCCTTTCACGGTGGATCCCAGAACGCGATTCCCGGTAGCGACCGCGGTGATTTCCAGCGCCTCGAGAATGGGAACTCCGCTTCGGGTCATCTGGGCAAAGGTGGATGCAAACCGGCTGAGCGCCACCTTGCGCAGCAAATCTCCAAAAACCGGGAGCTTGAGCACAAGGGCATCGAAAAAATAAGCCCCTTTCTCGGTCTTTTTGAACTGCACGGTAGCGATAATCGCCGCAATCATGGCTCCAAAGACAAAAGGCGCGTATTTCCGAACAAAATCGCTGACATCCACCAGGAATTGCGTCGGTCCCGGGAGAGCGGCATCGAAATCTTCGTAGATTCCCGCGAAGGCCGGAACGATCCAGATAATCATAGAAGACGTAAGGAGGAAGGCGACGATGGTCACAATCGCGGGATACATCATCGCGGAAATAACTTTGCGCCTCAACTTGGCCTGGGCTTCGAGATAGTACGCCAGTCGCTCGGTGGTATCCGCCAGCAAACCACCGGACTCTCCGGCCTGCAACATACTGACATACAATTCCTGGAATACATCGGGATAGCCTTTCATGGCTTCGGTCAGCGATGCACCCCCTTCGATCTGAGCTCGAACACCGGAGACAACGGTTCTAAAAACCTTGTTTTCCGTTTGAGCTTCGAGTGCCTCAAGAGTTTGCACAATCGGCATCCCCGACGAAATCATGGCCGCCATCTGCCGCGTGAATGCCGGAAGTTCTTTCAGTCGGATTTTTTTGGCCCCGGGGGTCTTGCGACGTTTTCCGGACCCGTTTGAATTTCCAGCTACAGGCCGGGAACCACTGTACTCCATTGAGGTAGATGCCATTGTTTTACTCCGTTATGTTTGAAAAGTGTTTATGCCTTGCTGGTTACTCTCAAGATCTCTTCCAGGCTCGTCTGGCCGTCACGAACACGTTCCATTCCGACGTCACGCAACGTTTTCATTCCCGTGCCCTGGGCCTGCTTGAGAATCTCTTTTGCATTGGTTTCCTTACCGATCAGCTCTCTCATGTCGTCATCTACGACAAGAATTTCCATCATCGCTCCACGGCCGCGGTACCCGATGCTGTTGCACTTGGGGCACCCCACTGCTTCATAGGTCGTCACACCCTCAAAGAGATTCTGATCAATGTTGTTGAGCCGCAGGGTCTCCGGATCCATTTCACGCTCCCGCCGACACGCCGGGCAAAGTTTCCGGTACAGCCGTTGTGCCTGGGTCATGATGACGGACGATGCGAGTAGAAACGGTTCGATCCCCATGTTGGCGAGGCGGCTGACCGCGCCCGGCGCGTCGTTCGTATGCAGCGTGCTGAGGACTAAATGGCCCGTGAGAGCAGCCTTTACCGCGATGCTGGCGGTTTCGTGGTCCCGGATTTCTCCCACCATAACGATATCCGGGTCCTGCCTGAGAACGGACCGAAGCGCAGCCGCGAAAGTCAAACCCACCCCCGCGTTGATTTGAACCTGGTTGATCCCGGGCAGCTGGTACTCTACCGGATCCTCAGTCGTAATGATATTCACGCCCGCCTTGTTCAACTCCTGGAGGCCGGAGTAGAGCGTGGTTGTTTTTCCGCTGCCGGTCGGACCGGTTACCAGAATCATCCCGTACGGTTGATGCAAAGATGTCTCGAAACCTTCGAACGCTTTCTGATCCAGACCCAGCGCAGCCAGGCTTGGCGCCAGCGAGGATTTGTCGAGAATACGCATTACGATCTTTTCGCCATGTACGGTTGGAAGCAGGCTGACGCGGATATCCACTTCCTTGTTCATGGCCCGGATCTTGAACCGGCCATCCTGGGGAAGCCGCCGTTCGGCGATGTCGAGGTTCGACATGATCTTCAATCGGGAGATGATCGCGGATTGAAGCGCTTTCGGCGGACTGGGACTCTCGTACAACATTCCATCTACGCGATACCGAAGGCGAATTGATTTCTCCATCGGCTCAATATGAATGTCACTCGCGCCGCGGCGCAGTGCTTCCACCATGACAGAGTTTACGATGCGAATTACCGGCGCGTCTTCTGCGCTTTCCAGCATCTGGTCCAGGCTGACATCCTCGACCTCTTCCACCCCGACCTCGAGTTCGTCGTCTTCGGAAACATCACGTAGAATATCTTCGAGGCCGGCCGCGGACTCGGTGCTGAATTTCCCGACGATCTCCTGAACATGACTCTCCGGCGCGATGAGAGACGTGATCTCGAGTCCGGTTCTGGCCTGGACCTGATCCAGCCCGACGACGTCGAAAGGATCTGACATCGCAACCGTCAACAATTTGCCGGTCTTCGCGACTGGAATCAATTGGTGACGGGTTATGATTTCCTTCGGAATCAAATCCATCAGTTGTTCGGAAGGACTGAATTTGCTGAGAGCAATCGGCGGAATGCCCAGGTAGTCGGACAAGGCAAGGGCCATTTCGACATCTGAAACGATGTCGCTTTCCACTAGAAAACGTTCCAGTTTGGCCCCGGTATTGCGGGCTTCGCCTCTGGCGGTCTCAATGTCTGCGGTGCTCAGCGCCTTGCGTTTCAACAAAACGTCAAGAATGCCTGAAGCTTCACTCGATGTGCTCATTACGATTACGTCCTCCGGGAGTCGTCCATTTCGGAACGGTCTTGGAAAAGCAATTTCGGTGCCATGGATCAAACTCCGACGGGAAACAGGGCCGTATAGAATTGACGCGCGAACGTGGCATGAGAGTTGCGTCCAGCACCCCAACGAAATGATAATCGGCACGACGCCGCGCGAGACCGTAGATAAGGGAGAACTCATCGTGGACAGACCTAAACAATTTGAAAAATCGCCGGAATCCGAGGTCTGGAATGCAATCGCCGCGTTCGAGGAAATCCTTGCCGCCATACCTGACGACCGCACTGCGCTCGAGACTTTGTATGACGCGTACGATCATATCGGCGATAAAACCCGCGCCCTGGAATACCTGGTCCGGCTATCAAATCAGATTTGCGACGAAAGGGATGAAGGATCGCTTCCCTGGGTTTTCGACATTTTGCATCGAATGGCGGGGAACGACGAAAGCGCTGCTGCTGCAATCAAACGCATCGAATCGCTGGCCGACGAGATGGGGATGCCCTCCCCCTCCGACATCGTGCCCTCGCAGGGCGCAAGTCAGAAAAATGTTGACGTCAGCAGCGAAATGTCACTTGCCTGGCTTCTCATGAAGGCAGAAAAAGTTTCCGAGGACGAGTATTCCATGCTGGTCTCCGATGTGACCGAAAACTCAACCAAGAATATCGATGTCCCGGTGTCAATTCTGCACGTGATGCAGGATCGGGCCTTTACGAATATCCCATCGGTTATGGCATTTATGAGCAGGGATTCCACCCTTCCGGTGATTCAGTTGACCGATTTCGACCTGGATCGAACGGCTTACTCCACGCTTCCCGGTGAATTCTCATATGCAAAAGGGGCCATTGCATTCTCCCAACTGGGAAAAGATTTGCTGGTAGCGCTGCTGAATCCCTACAACGAAGAACTGAAGAAGGAAATAATCGAGGCGTGTAAGCGGACCTGCCACTTCTACCTGGTCAGCGCGGAAGAATACGACGCTTATCTGAACCGGGCCAGGCAGCCGGACACCGCCACCGCCGCCGCCCATTAATCCAGGGTCGTGGAACCGATTTCCACGAACCGCTGGTCCCCCCCATACTCGAGGGTGACTCCTTCATCTTTCACATCGACAAGAAGAACTCCGTCAATTTTTCGATTCACTCGAATCATGTCGCCATTGAGAATGGCGCTGTTTTTTCCGGCAGATCCTCCAGCGATGACGCCGCCGACATTCACCAGCGGCCACTTCCCGGTAGCCTCTGCAACCGTTCGTGCACTCTCGGTTGATGCCTTACCGCTCCCCCCTGCTCCGGAATTCACACCTTGGGGCGTGGAGTTTACCGCTCCATCCGGGGAATTGGATTCTCCCTGAGGCGTCTCCGAACTCCTATTTCCGGAGTCATGCGCCGGGAAGGCGGATTGTACAAACTCATTTTTTCGAGCATCTACGAAGTAAATGACCGCGCCCACAAGACCTACAGTGAGTATGACGATGATTGTCACCAACAGGAGGCGAATGGTTCTCTGGGGGTCGCTTCGAACCGGTCTGCGAGTGACCGACACTTGTTGAGAAATCGCCGGAGGGGGGTTCAGGGCCGTCTCATTCTCGAAAACCTGCTGGGCAACCGGTGGCGCCTGGGGCGGCTGTGGCTCAGGTCGGCCCACAGATGCCCTGGATTCCTTCGCCGCGCGCTGCTCCTCCAGTTTTCGCTGCAAGGCATCCTGAATGACACTCATACTTTGCACTCCAACTGCTGAAGCGCTCGATCAACGTGCGGTTCATCGATCGTGAGGGATTGGGCGGCATATCCTCCCAGCATCGCAAGGTCGCACACCGCGTTTATGAGTCGCGGAATCCCATTCGAGTATTCATATACTTTGCCAATGGCTCCCGGCTCGAACCAGACATCCTCGCCGGCGCCGGCGACCTGGAGCCGATGAGAAATATAATCCATGACTTCCTCTTCCTGAAGAGGAGAAAGATGGCATCGAATCAGGATCCGCTGTCGAAGCTGTCGTAAATCGTGCTGCGCCAACCGCTCCCGGAGTTCGGGCTGGCCCGCCAGGACGATCTGCATCAATTTGTGCTCATCGGTTTCAAGATTGGAGAGCAGGCGAACTTGCTCCATCACCTCGGCCCCCAGGTCCTGGGCCTCATCAATGACAATGACCACATTGCGGCCCCGCTCAGCCTGCATCAGGAGGAACTCGTTCAATTGCTCCACGTAGTCAAGCCGGTCGGTTCCCCGGATCGTGAGACCGAAATCCTTCAGGATCGAGCGCAGAAGCTGGTCCCCATCCACGGACGGATTCAAAACCAGGGCCGTCTCTACATCGTGAGGCAACCTCGACAAGACGCCCCGCAAGGTGGTCGTCTTTCCACACCCGACCTCACCCGTCAACTCGATGAACCCTTTCCGGTTCGCGATACCGTACAGGAGAAGGTCCATAGCCTCCCGATGCCGGGGAGAATAGTAGAGAAACCTCGGGTCCGGCGTGATGTTGAACGGAAATTCGTTTAGCCCATAAAACTCAAGATACATCAGGACTCTCGCCGAATGGTCCTCATTTGGACCCGGGCGGACAACCGCTGCACCCGGGACTTACCATCCTTTCTGAAGGGAAACTTTCGGGTAATTGTTCGAGAATTGCAATCATTCTAGCCCGCATATCTCACACTTTTTCGTCGCGAGAGCGTGGAGCGCCTGCCAGGATGAGTCGCGGTCGCAGCGGGAAGAGTGTGAGATGTGCGGGCGCGCGTCATGCCTCATGAATAAGTGTTCATTGGACGAGGCACCCGCTTGAAAGTCGTTAAATGCTCGCCGGGTAGGCGGCGCCGAGAAGCCGGGACAGGGTTCGGTGCCATGAGCGGCGCTCCTCGCGGGCGAACTTCAGGGCCTCACGGGCCCTGAATTCCATGTCTCCCAGCGCCAGCCCGGCCGTTGCCCCCACATGAGTCTTCAGCGCTATGGCCTCCTTCGGGTCCCGGGCGGACAGTGATTCAATGTCCTTCTTGACTTCCCGGTAGGCGTCCCGGAACGGCATCCCCTGCCCCACAAGTTCCAGCGCACGGTCGGTTGCGAATACATCCGGCGTAAATGCGGCGGTCAATGCCTTCTTGTTGAAGCGCAATCCGCTCACGATGGATGTCATTATTTGGACGCTGGACTGGGTAGATTCCAGACCCCGCAGGAACGGCTCTTTGATTTCCTGGAGATCGCGATGATAACCGGACGGGGCCCCTTTTATAATATCGAGGACGGCCATCCCGTCGCCGAGAATCCGTGAGGCCTTCGCGCGCACCAACTCCAGAACATCCGGATTGTTCTTTTGGGGCATAATACTGCTTCCCGTACAGTATTCGGCGGGCAGCTTCAGGTAATCAAATTCGGGCATGGAGTAGAGTATGAGATCCTGGCTCAGCCTCGAAAGGGTGATCATGATTTGACCCAGTGACTGCAAAACCATCGATTCGAGTTTTCCCCGCATATTTCCCGCGTGCAAAACGTTGTGCACCGTCCGGCTCATACCGAGCAACCGGGTCACGAGGTCCCGGTCGATGGGCAATGGAACGCCGTACCCGGCAGCGGACCCTAGCGGATTCTGGTCGTTTAATTCGTAGGCGGTCAGCAGCATCGGCAAATCGTCGAGCAAACCTTCTGCATAAGCAGAAGCCCACAATGCGACCGACGAGGGCATCGCTTTCTGCATATGTGTTCTTCCCACCATCGGGACCGTCACGTTTTTCTTTGCGCACCGCACCAGCGCGAGGGACAAAGAACCGGTGGCTTCCAGCAAACTCAAAATCTGCTCTTTTGCATACAGTCGCAGATCAAGCGCCACCTGATCGTTCCGGCTCCGGCCGGTGTGAATTTTCTTCCCCAGTTCACCCAGGTTCTTCGTAAGTCGTCGCTCCACCGCAAGATGAACGTCCTGGTCGCTGAGCCGAATCCGGAACCGGCCTTCTCGATGATCGCGAATGATCGCCCTCAGCTCAGGAAGAAGCTTCCGAAGATCCCTGGAAGACAGCAGAGGCGGTTGGACGGGCATCCGGGAGAGCATGACTGCGTGAGCCGCCGTACCCAGGCAATCGGCTTCCACCAGTGCAAGGTCCAGCTCGATGTCATTCCCCGCGGTGAAAGAGAGCGCGTCGGAGTGAATGACTCCTACCGTCGTAGATTTTGAATTCTGCGAACTCACCGATGGGCCCTCGTGTCGGTCATGGCTGTGACCGCTGTTTCTCGAGTCTATCCAGGAATTCTCGTCGCTCCCGTTCCTTCTCAGTCTCCTCCTCCGCGAGGTCGGGAGACGGATGCGGCTGGGACCGTTCGACTTCCACTCCGGAGATGTAATCTTCGCGGGCGGACAACGACCGGTTCAACCGCGCCGCCTCCGCTTCCGCGTTCTCCAATGCCCGCCGAATCTCGCGAATTTTTCCTCCCGACAGACTTCCAGTGCCGGCCACCCCGCCCAGGACCCTGAAAAAATTCTCGTAGCCATTCACTACAACCACGAATTCGGGGGCCTTCCCCGCTGATAACAGCGCCAACTCGGTGAGCTTCCGATTGCAAACCGGGAAAACCCAGCTCTCCTGCGCATAGGAAACCAGATCATCCGGGCCGAGTCGCAGGGGAACGACATCACCCGGATTGCTGATCATGTCCCGAGGATAGATCTCCAGAATTTTCTTCAGCGCCAGAATCGCATCGGCATTCATCGCGCCCAGCTGGGTCTGCACCCTGCTCATGCGTGCCAGATAGAGTTCCCATCGTTTTTCGACGGACTTGGCCGTGTCTTCCTGGAACAGATCATTCGTAATCCACGTCATGTCCATATCATTCCCGGATGCGATGTAGGCAATCACGCCCTGCCACCCGATCGTGTCGCTGATGGCTCGCAGCAGCCAGTTCATGAACACACCGGACCAGGCTTTCTCCGGAACCCACGGCTCCGGCAGCGTTCGCAACTTCACAATCGAGGAAGCCGGTCTGACCTCGCCGGCCGTCCAGGCTTCCCGGACAAACGTCTCGTTTCTCTCCAGCAGATCGCGGATCAGACACTGAGCAATCCCCACCGAGAACCAGTCCGGGAGCAACATCGATTCTGCCGGCCCCATACGTCGGCGCATTGCCACCAGATACCGGTTTATGTGGATGCGAACCAACGCCTCCAGAAGCATCTCCCGCGTGATCGCCTGCGGGTTTTCGATCGTCATCCGCTGCTGGAGAGCGGTCCCGAAGAACTCCTGGGAGAACCGGATGCGACCGGGACCGTGATCCCCGCCATCGAATCCGACAACTTGGACGAGTTCCGTCCTGCCGAACGGCACATCATGACCGAGACGCGACTCCAGTCGCGTTGTCATGCTTTCAAACCAAACACTGAGAGCGCCCGAATCCCGGGCATCGAATCCTCGTAATACGAACCTGCGGGAGGAACTGCTCAGAGGCGGTGTAGAAGACTGTGCAGGTTGAAGAAAGGGTGTATTATAGTCGCCGGCCCGCGAGGGCAGTCCGCACAAGTCCACTCCTAGAATCAATCCGGCTGCGATCACACTGTATCTTTTCACAGCTTTCTCCTGCCTCGACTCTCCAGTATCAGCGTGACCGGACCGTCATTTTCCAGGGACACGATCATTTCCGCCTGGTACTCGCCGGTTTCCACGCGATGTCCGAACTCCTTCAGCGCTTCGACGTACGACTCGTACCCCACCCGACCTTCATCCGGCAATGCCGCTTCCGTATAACTTGGACGATTCCCCTTTTTACATTCCCCGTAGAGCGTAAACTGGCTCACGACGAGATAGGCACCGCTTACGACGTCAATCGCTTCGTTCATCCGCCCGTCCTTATCCGCGAATATCCGCAGATTTGCAGTCTTTCTGGCCAGATATGCGGCATCGTGCCGCGTATCTCCATCTGCGACGCCAATCAGGACAAGGGCCCCGGCTTTGATGGCTCCCACTTCTCGCTGGTCGACAAGTACCTCCGCGCGCCGCACGCGCTGAATTACCAGTTTCATCCGGGCAGGATGTACATGCCACCGCCACAAAACTCAATCAAGAACCCTTGCGAGATCATCTTTCCTGGAGAGGAAAACGGCGGATTCCGACGGGGAAAATCAGGTTTTGCTTCCGTCACGAGTCGTGAAGCGGACGCTACCCACCGTCTGATCAATCTTCACGATGTTATTCAGAACAAACCGTTCCGGCTCCAAACCCTCGAATATACTTGCGATTCGTCCCGAAACCAGGTCAGCCAGCGGTCCCGGCATCGGCAGATGACCGACCTCAACGCGCTCGACTCGAAACCCGAAATCGCCGGGCCCTACCACGGGGGTTCCCGCAATCACATAAACCAGCGGTACCGGACCGAATTTCATCGTGGCCATGACTTCGATCTCGGACTTGTCGATCGATATGTTGACATCGCTCAGCTCGCCGAATCCGCCGCCACTTTCCTGGTTGTGGGTGGTAACAACGTCCATCGCATAGGCGTTGATTGCCCGCTCGGGAAGAACAGGGCGGATTTCGGTTCCGTTTTCGCAGGCTTCGATCAGGGCACTGCGCATGGACTCGTACTCCTTGACAAGGTCTTTTTCACCGACTTCCCCCAGGGGGATGGGCGGCCAGAAAATCAATCCGAGAAGAGCAAGAATCGCGACGACCAGCACAAGCCTGATAAACTTGAAAATCGGGTTTCCTCCCGTGCCTCGCTCCTTCTTCACCGATTTCTTGATGTCGCCGTGGTCGATCTTCGTCAGATCAAGCTTCGCGCCACAATCGTTGCAGAACAGGCTGGTCAGCTCGTTCTCGGTCCCACACTTATTACACACTACAGTTGGTCTGGCCATAATTCAGGTCTCATTCAGGTTTGGGTTAAGAGTAATAGACCCGGCAGCGGCAGGTCGTTAAGAGGCTGAAGGAGTTTTCTTCGCCTTTTTGGTTCCGGATTCCTTCTTGGTTCCGGATTCCTTTTGGGTCGCGGAATCCTTCTTGGACCCGGTCCCGTCACCACTCTTAGACTCTTTGCTGCTTGAATCACTTGGTTTATCTGCCTTGGCGGCAGTCTTGTAACTCTCGCTCCGGTAATCGGTTTCGTAGAATCCAGATCCCTTGAACAAGAACCCGGCGCCGCCACTAATCAGGCGTTCCACGAGCCCTTTGCATTCCGGACAGCGCTTCCTGGGCGCATCCGTCATAGACTGGAACAATTCGAACTTGTATCCGCACTTCCGGCACTGATAGTCGTACGTCGGCATAATTCCTGACTTTCGAAATTTTTGAGCCAGATAATATAGCCCCCGGTATCGCTTGGTGTCAATCTAATGACATTTAATCGGCGAGCACGAGCCCATAGTATTGTGAAATACACCTGGGCGGTCGAAAAACCGCATTTCCGGGGTGCAATGTAATTTGATGAGAACAGTCTGCCAGGAACGAGAAGCGGTAAAGTCTGCACGTCGACTCGTCGTGAAGATAGGCAGCCGCGTGCTGGTGCAGCGGACCGGCCGGCCGGATATCCGGCGGATGCGGACCCTTGTCGCCGATCTCGCCGCCCTCCGAAAGGCCGGTCGGGAGGTCGTGATCGTGTCGTCCGGCGCGGTCGGCGCCGGCATGGAAGCGCTTGGCCTTTCCTCCCGCCCATCGACGATTCCCGATCTGCAAATGGCGGCCGCGGTAGGACAATCCCGCTTGATGGCGACCTACGACCGGCTATTCGGCAGACACCGCCGTAGAATCGCACAGGTTCTCCTCACCCATGACGATCTGAAAAACCGTGAACGTCACCTCAACACGCGGAATACCATCATGAATCTTCTGCGCCATGACGTCATTCCGATCGTGAACGAAAATGATGTTGTCGCCACCGAAGAGATCAAGTTCGGGGACAACGACATGCTGGCGGCATTGGTCTCCATCCTGGTGCCCACCGATTTGCTCATCATGCTCTCTTCGACCGACGGATTAAGGGCTCCCGCAGGTGGAGGAAAAACGCGCCGGGTGCCTCACCTCAAAAAAATTACCCGAAACGTGCAGGAACTTGCGGATGGAAAAGCGGACTCTCTTGCAACCGGCGGGATGTCGGCAAAACTCGAAGCCGCAAAATCAGCTTCAGAAGTAGGCGTTCCGGTGATCATCGCCAACGGGCGGCGCGATGATGTGCTCCGGGACATTATTGAAGGCAAAGATATCGGAACCTTGATCGCGAATGCGACGGCCCCGCAATCAAAGCTCGACTGCCGCAAACGATGGATCGCATTTTTCCATCGGGCGCAGGGCACACTCGAAATCGATGCCGGGGCCCACCGGGCCCTCGTCGATCATGGCAAGAGTCTGCTCCCTATCGGCATTGTGAAAGTCGAGGGACAATTCGCGATCGGATCCCTGGTGCACGTGAAGACCCGCGATGGATCACGGGTTGCCAGCGGTCTTGCGTATTACTCGAGCGACGATATCCAGCGTATCAAGGGCAAAAAAACCACCGAAATTTCAAAAATACTCGGCACAAAAAATTACGATGAAGTGGTGCACCGGGACAACATGGTGCTCCTATAGCTACAAATCCGAGCAAAGCGTGGTACATTCGGGAAAAGTAGAAATCTGTAATCCCAGCTTGATCGACACCTCATGACTACGGCTACACAATCGATTGAAAATGAAATTCTCCGCATCGGGCGGCAGGCGAAGGAGGCGGCCCACGCATTGAGCCGGCTCAGCGAAGAGGAAAAGAATCGTATCCTGCTCTCGATGGCCGACGAAATTGACGCCCGTAAAGCCGATCTCCAGGCGGCAAATGTTTCAGACCTCGAAGCCGGGCGTGAGGCCGGACTCTCCGCCGCCCTGCTGGATCGGCTCGAGCTCACCGATGCCCGCGTCCAATCGATGAGTAACGGCATTCGCGACATCGTGACTCTGCCCGATCCCGTCGGAGAAGTCATGCGGGCCTGGACGCGGCCGAACGAACTGGAGATCGAAAAAATTCGAGTACCGATCGGAGTCATAGGAATCATTTACGAATCGCGCCCCAACGTGACTGCGGACGCAGCCGCGCTTTGCTTCAAGGCGTCGAATGCCGTGATCCTCCGTGGCGGAAAAGAAGCTATTCATTCCAACCGGGCGATCGCAGATGCCCTGGTAGATGGCGGAACACGCGCGGGACTGCCGCCACACGCCGTGCAACTCATCGGAACAACCGAGCGGGACGCGGTCCGCGTGTTGGTTCAGATGATCGATTTCGTGGACATCATCATTCCACGCGGCGGCGAAGGATTGATACGAGCAGTGGCTGAAATGTCTCACGTGCCCGTCATCAAACATTACAAAGGCGTTTGTCACACCTATGTCGACGCCAGTGCCGACCTGGATATGGCCCTCAGCGTTTGTGAAAACGCTAAAGTTCAGCGGCCCGGAGTGTGCAACGCCATGGAAACCATGCTGGTGCACGAAGCTGTCGCGGGCGATTTCCTGCCCCGAATTTCCGAACGCCTCCTGTCGCAGGGCGTGGAACTACGCGGAGACGAGGCATCACGCCGGATTGTTCCGCAGATGAACCCCGCAGTGGAAGAGGACTGGGAGGAAGAGTATCTCGACTTGATTCTCGCGGTTCGAGTTGTTCCCGGCGTGGAGGAAGCGATCGATCATATCAACACGTTCGGTTCCAGGCATTCCGATGCGATCGTTGCCGAAGACGATACGGTCCAGGGCGCATTCCGCCGGCAGGTGGACTCCGCGACCGTGTATGTGAATGCTTCAACAAGATTCACCGACGGAGCCGAATTCGGCATGGGCGCGGAAATCGGGATCAGCACCGATAAGCTTCATGCCCGCGGGCCCATGGGCCTGGAGGAACTTACCACCTACAAGTACATCATCAACGGCGACGGCCAGATCAAGCAGTAGAGAGACCGTCGCCTCTACCCGCTATGCCTTCCAGCATCGAATCCACCATTCGCCGGATTCAGGAGCGGGAGCCCGAGCTTCACGCGCTGGTTGAAGGAACCTTTCAACCCGACGTTCTCCGTGAACAGCACCGCAAATTACTACTGCAATATCCGGAATCGGGGAACCGGCCCCCGCTGTTTTCGCTTCCCGTAGGAATCAAGGACATCTTCCGCGTGGACAATTTCCCGACCCGCTGCGGTTCGAGTTTCCCTCCGGAACTGTTTACCGGAGCGGAGGCATCAAGCGTCTCGGCGCTACGGGAAGCCGGCGCGATCGTCGTTGCGAAAACCGTGACCGCGGAATTTGCCGGATTTGCCCCGGGACCGACCCGCAATCCTGTCCATCCACGCCACACGCCCGGCGGTTCCAGCAGCGGTTCGGCGGCGGGTGTTGCGGCAGGATACTTTCCCGCCGCGTTGGGCACTCAAACCATTGGTTCAATTGTCCGCCCCGCTGCCTACTGCGGAATTGTAGGATTCAAACCAACATTCGGCCGCATCCCGACGGACGGTATCATCCCCTTCTCCCCGTCCGCCGATCACGTCGGAATCCTCTGTTCAAATCTGACGCTGTTGGGCGATCTCCTCCCCGTCCTCGTCTCGGACTGGAGTCCTTCCCCGGCAATGGCAAAACCCACGGTTGGAATCCCGACCGGGCCCTACCTGGATCAGTCATCGGAACGCGCCCACGCACAGTTCGAGAGAACAATCGCGCGTCTGTCGAAGGGCGGAATCGCAATCAAGCGCATCCCCCTCCTCGCCGACATCAACCGACTGAACGATGATCACTGGCGCCTCATCAGCGCAGAAGTAACCCGCGTTCACCGGGAATGGGCAACGCGCTATGAATCCCTCTACCGACCTGAAACGCGAAAGTATTTTGCCACGGGGATCAACGTGACCGAAGGCGAATTGATGGATCTTCGCGCGAGCCGGACAGCCGTGCGGACTGAGATTCAGGAGGTCATGGATCAAGAGAAAATCGATGCCTGGGTCTGCCCCTCCGCCACCGGAACCGCTCCGGAAGGGCTCGAAAAAACAGGGGATGCCAGCATGAACCTTCCGTGGACACACGCCGGCCTGCCGGCGGTCTCGCTCCCGGCCGGACGGGACGATCTGAACCTACCCTACGGGCTGCAGATTGCAGGCAGGTTCATGGATGACGAAAGGCTGGTGAAGATTGCGGAAACTGTCGCTTCTCTTTTGAACAAGGAGACTAATCCGAACTGAGAATTCTCCGAATTGCGTCCGCCACTTCGCTTACGTAGACCCTTGCAGGTCCGGACAGGGTTCCTTCATTAATCAGGCGGGGAACATTCAAGATCACACCGGTGAAATGGCTTTGCGCCAGGGGAATCGGGATGTCGCGTGCCTTTCCGGATTGAACTGCAGCCACGAACATCCTCGTGAATGTTTTTCCCTGCCGGTGAAAAATGTCTTTGTCCAGGTTGTGGGGAGTGAGAAGAACGAAGGTAAAAGCCTCCGGGTACTCATCATAGAATTCATATGTTAATTGCACCCACTTTCTTAACTTCTCATCAAAGGAAAGATCGCTGTCGGCAATGCCGTTTTTCGCTTCGGCCATTCTTGCCACGAGCTTGTCATAGATTTCCTCCAGAAGTTCGGCCTTACTCTTGAAATGGCGGTACAAAGCGCCTTCGGTAATGCCGACCCGATGGGTGATGGCCCGGATCGTGGCTGCCTGCATTCCCTCATGCGCAATCAACCACACTGCCGAATCGATAATATCCTCCCGTTTGTTTTTCCGCTTTCCTGTCGCCATCCCTGTAGACCCTAGCAAGATAAAATCGAAATTGCCACCCCTCGCTCTCCTGCCGTCATCAAGCGCGCTTGAATCCCACGGCAATAAGGGAGCCCAGGACTCCGGCAAACGCGAGAAGAAGGATGATGCCGACCGCGGACCGGGGGGAGGACTCGGGTACGGGAGCGGCGGATGCGACCGCAATCGGCGGCGGCAATGCCGCCGGCGGAAACCAATCGTCATCTGCAATGGTCAGGGAACCGGCCACGAGTTCCCCCAATCGGCTCATGGTAATACGATCCTCTACCAGGTATCCCGCCCCCGCAAATACGGCGGGAGTGCTCCGAAGAAAGTCGGGGGACACCTCAAACTTTTCGCTGAGCGTGCGTTGCAAATCATCTGTACCGGGTTCGTTGATCTCATGTGCTTCAATTACCATCTCCGGAAAAGATTGCTGGAGCGAAGAGAGCATCATCGCAACTTCCTCACACGACTCGCATCCATTCTCATGGAAGAACACCACCCGAATGGACTCCTCGGCAGGATTCTCTTCCATTTCAGATGTAGTCAGGTCGTAAACCGCCTGGGATGATCGAGAGGCGTCCCGCAGCAAAACCACCAATTCCAAACTTTCCTCCGCGACGCCGAAGTACTTGTAGGCTTTCGTCACCTTCTCTTCGTCCGGCGGCAGGTACCTCGCATATTTCAGCAGGGGAGCAAAACTGTGTCCCAAACGTTTGTAGTTATTGACGAGGAACGATGCAACCCGCTCTCCCACGACCTCCTGGTCCGGCAGAGAATCGATGGCTTGCATAAATTCCCGGATGTCGAAATCTTCGAACGCAGTAAACAAGGCGTAGTAGGCTTCAAACTTCACCAGGGGAGAGGAATCCTCCAAAAGGCGTTGCAGCGCGGTCTTCTCCGGGTCCGCGATTTTGCGTCTTGAGGATCTTTCAACATAGACGGAATATCGACTGCCGGACATGCGACCTTCACCGAAATAGTTTATCCACCCATGGTTGCGCAGGGTGATGGATGCGGGAACCACGGCGCGAACATACTCGGACACATCTCCTGCAACCGTTTCGATTCTCTCCCGAAATTCGCTGTGGTCCTTAACGCTGAGCAGTCGCCAGGCCGCGCGGCGAACCCAGTGGTCCGCCGCATCGAGAAACGGTATGACCCGTTCCACATCCCCTTTTCGCCAGGACGACTCCAGCAATACGAGGCCCATCACATGAAGATCCGGTTGATCCTGCTCCAACAAGCCGGTCGCCCATTCGCGAAGGGAAGACTTGGAAAGCACCCGGGTAGGCTGCTCGCGAAGATGCCAGGTGAACGCCTCCTCTGGTTTCAGTTTTGTTCCGGGTCGAACCAATTCGCCGGAAACCGCTTCGACCCAACCCTCGTTCCTTCCCCCCTCGATGAGGGCCGAAACGGCGGCCTGGCGTACCTTGCCCACTGAATCCTTCAACAGCACGCGAAGCACCGGCAACGCACCGGCACTACCGGTCTCGCCTGCAAGATTCGCCACAAGAATTCGATTCTTGGTGGTGAGGGAAAAAAGTCGCAGCGCGATAAACGGCAGCGCGGCGGGCTCGTCAAGTTTGAGGAGCATGAGAGCCGCCGCCAGTCTGACATCACTGTCTTCATGCCCGTCCATGATCTGACGCGCGATACCCGCCAGGGTGCTACCCTCAACCTGGAGTAGAACACTATCGCGCATCATTGGATCTGTACCGTCTGCAACGCCAAAAGCGTCGAACAATTCATCGATGTCAGGCTCGCCTTCTCTTCTGTCGGGTCCGGCCGCCGGTCCAGCTTCAAGAAAGGCATCAACGACATCGCCGACAGGGTCTTCTCCGGTCGGGATTTGCAAATCTTCCGCGTAGACCAGGTCCTCCAGCTCTTCGGAATCCAAGGCAGACGTCGAAAAGTTGAAACGCATCTCAACACTCTGAGGTTCGAACGACCTCAGTACCGTCAGTACTTTCGCGCGGATCCCCGACTCTAGCGCCGACGCCAGGTAGGGAGTCACGGTAGCGTCGGACGAGTGATCCTGCGCGAGCAAGCGCAGCGCGGCGCAGGAAACATCCACATCGGGGTGATCGGCAATTTGTAGCGCAAGAAACAAGGATCCATCGCCACAATTCTCCAGACTTTGAATAACGGGTAGCAGAACCTTGGAGTCTTTGCCCTCAATGGCATCCGCGAAGGATCTCGGGATGGTCTCATCCAGATCGCAGAGAGCGGCAAGCGCAGGTGCTTTCAGCGTGTCATTCTCCAGAAATAATTGTTCGAGAAGTTCCGCCGACCCCTTCCCGCCCACCGAACGAAGAGCAGAAACGGCATTGTACTGGACGAATTTATCCTCGTCGTGAACAAGCGCCTCAACGTCCTCCCGTAGCGAATCAAGATCCAACTTCTGTACCGCGGTCAGGGCTGCCGCTCGAACCCGCCACCTCGGGTCTTGCAACATTGCCTTCACTTTGTCAGATGCCGAATCCGAACCGAGCCGGGTCATGCTGGCGAGCACGGTGACCACAACGTCCTCCTCTTCGTGGTCGAGGTAGGCGGAAAGCAGATTCAGGACTCGCTTGCTCTTCACACCCCCAAGGCCCCGAAGAGTTGAAATAATCACGTCCAGATCTTCTTCTGTCGCGAGATGATCCCCCAGTAGTGAAACGACCGCGCGTCCACCGGCAGCAATCAGGGCATCGATCGCGGTCTCCCGAATCACGGGATCCTCCGCTTCCAGAAAATCTGTCAGAACGGGAATGCCGGTTGCTCCGATCCGGGAAAGTCCACGAAGGGCGGACAGTTTTACGTCCTGATTCCCATACACCAGCCGATGTGCAAACGTTGATGGATCCATTTCACCCACGACGGGAAGCAAAACCGCATATTTCACTTCCAGGATGCGTTTCCGAATACCGGGGGCGATGTCCGTATGCCGCTCCAGGTACTCCTTCAGCACCACCGCGGTGCTTTCCCCTCCCTGTTCGAGCATGCGCATCGCGCGCACGGATCGACCGCGATCGGTAGAGATAAGATCCCGAATATAGGAATCAACCTGCTCGCGAGTCAGCGAGGAGTATACGTTGGTGACAATCTCATTGTTTGCAGCCCAGGCGCTCCACCTCTCCAGCGAGGACACATTGACGACCTCGTTGGATGGAGCGCCCCAGGGATCGTATCCGAAATCATCTCCCGCAACCACTTCAAGGATCTCGATGATATTCATCCGTACCTCGAGTAGAGAATCGGACAACAATTCAACCAACGGTTTCCGGGGAAAGGGCTCCCGTGACAACACCCGGTCTCGAACTTCCTTGCGCGTTTCCGGATGAAGATCGGAAGCGAAGATCTTCCGCCACTCGCCGTCCGGCATCTCCTTGTTTCCACGAAGCAGTTCGAGGACCGTATCGACTTCTTCGTTCACGTCCCGTTCCAGGCGAAGATCCAGCGCGTCACGCATCGTTCGCACCAACTGATCTTTTGTCACAAAACCCATCCGTCGGCCGCGTTCCCGGCCATCCGATGAGAGAAAGAGAATGGCCGGGACTCCCCGAACCTGGTATCGAGCTGAAAACATCGGGTTTTCCGAGAGATCAACCTCCACCCGCACGAAATCATCGAGCAGTTCCGTGACTTCCGGCTGCGAAAGCACGTCCGCTTTCATTCGATGGCAATAGCCGCAGTGAGGAGTGGTGATGAAAACAAAGATCGGCCTGTACTCTGCCATGCCCTGCAGCAACGCAGTCTCCAGGTCGTCGTGCCACGCCAACTCCTCGGGTTGAGCGAACACTCCGGGTGGCGGCGGCGCGGCGGAATCCGGGCTTCCGTCCAGGCTTCCGGCATCCCGTTCCGCAACGAATGGCGATTCGGTCGAAGATGAGTTCAATGCCGAGCGAACCGAAATCGACCCGACAAGGACGATACCCATCATCACAGCGACCGCCTGTCCGAAGGTAGCGCTGCGCTTTTTCTCGAATGCGTTCAGCCGCTGATTCTCCATTGTTTCATGCATGGCTAATGCATTAACGCATACACAAGTATGTTTACGTTGATCTCCAGCGAATTCTTGATCTCGTTCCCTCCACAGCAGCAACATCCTTCGGTGTGCGCGGTATCATTCAACCCGTGTGGCGAATGAATCAGGACAATCTTCCCGTTCACTTCCATGCCTTCGAGATCGGGGGACGTGACCGGATTCTTAAGCGTCACTTCCTGAATCTCATGAACGACCCGGAAGAGAGGATGATCTACCGGAATGGGCTGTAGAGATTCGTCGCCGAAGACTGTCTCCACTTCCCGGCGGAACGCGCGGTCCCAATCACCACTCGAGCACCCGGCGGAAGCAAGCAGGAAGCCGCCGCTCTCGAGGTACTTCTTCAGATTCTCGCGCTCCTTCTTCGTTAAAAAGAAGTCCGCCTCGCCGGTAATGATCACGAAGGGGAACTCAAACAGTTCTTCGGAATCCAGTTTTACACTCTTAAAGCGGCGCTCGGTAGGGATCGCCGTGTCTTGCTGGACGCGGCTGAGAAACTCATCGCTGAAACAGCGGGATGTGTGCATTCCCGCGTAAATGAGATTCGCGCATTGAATCGCGTCGTCCTTTCCGCTGGCGGACAGGACATTCAGCAACAAAAGTATGGTAACAAGTTTTCGAATCTTCATTGTGACACCTCGAAGTAGCGTTTGACTGCATCCCGGTATTTCTGTGGCGCTTGTTCGTGAGTCGGGGCGGACCTGTCAACTTGAATGGATCGCTGAATCCGCATGTTATACGAATCTGAGTGATTCAGCACGCCAGAAGCGTCCCCTCCGAATCCACCGCCTCCATCCACTCCCTGGCCGGGCGGGGGCGTGTATGTGCTTCGGACAGGTCCGTACATGGGCATATTCAAAGGAGAAAACCCCCGAACGGAGTATCCACTGTCGGATGACCCCCCGAACCCTTCGCCGGACATTCCAATGCTGCCCGGCCCGGATCCACTTCCCGGAGAAAACTTCCAGGACCTCATCATCTGCCCCAGGGTCTTTCGCATGGGATCCGGAACCCGGAAGTTCAGTTGGCCCTTGCACATTCCGCCAAAAGGATCCCCCCCGCCTCCCTGGTCCAACAATTCCCGCATTCTTTCAAGAGCCAGAGTTGCATTGACGGACATTCCGCTTCCGTCGAGATTCTGGGCGGCCTCGGCGGCCTTCTCCAGCACCGGGAGCACGTCAACCCCATCGATCGCCCTGGCAAAGGCGCGCGCGCTTTTCCGCAGGTCACTGAGGTGATCAGGAAGTTCTTCAAGTCTCTCCTGGAGAGTATCGCGAACCTGCTCGAATTCCTTCTTTATGTGCCTCTCCCGCTCCTTGATTCTACGAAAAAGACCCGGATCACGAATGGTCGCGGGATCGGCGTAGCGTTGCACCTGTCTGACAAGTTCCTCCTGCTGCATTACGAGCTGTTGCACACGAAGCGCGAGCTCCATGACGCGCGAAACCTGCGCAACCTCTTCCGCTTTCATCGCCTCTTCGGCTACGGCCTGCTCGGTCTCGCCCAGCGACCGCTGGTGCGCATCGAGCTGCGCGGCCAGGGTTGGGCTGCTGGGAGAAAGCGACTGCACGCGGCTACCCATTTGCTCGATCTGGTTCGCCGCGTTCTTCATGACATCCTGAAATCCGGCTTCAATATCAAAGACGGGAAAGTCTTCGGATATTTTTCGAAAGGTGCTTGCCGTGTCCTTCGCCTGCTTTCCCAATGCCTGGAGAGATTCTCCAATCTCTATTTCACTCGCATCCCCCTCGCGAGCCATATTCTCGGCGTTCTCAAGTGCTTTCTTTAATGCATCGAGGGCTTCCATCGCATCGTAGTAACGTTTTGCAAACTCCTCTGATCTGATCTTCGTACGCAAATTCTCCGCATATTCCTCCTCGGAAATGACCTGCAATCTGACGATCTCCGACGCGCCAATCCCGGCGAGAGACGGATTCACGTCAGTCGCCTCGAGATAAAACTCCATCACCTGCCCCGGCTGAGCACCCAGTGCGGCCAGGTCCAGAGTCCTGTCCAACTCGACGCGGGGTTCCGGTGCAAGCGGGCCGAGCGTTTTCGCTCGATCCCGATACCCCACAAGCGCGCTCACCAGTTCCACGTTGCGCAACAGGATGTCGTCTTCCGCATACCCTGCGAGCTTCACTTTCGCGGACGGAGTGACCAGGGCGTAGGAGGAAGGTTCCGTAAACGTCACCTCCGGGGGTTCATCGGGAAGGAGTTCCTGGTGGATCCGATAGGGAACCCGGTTGGTCGTGCCACGAATGTCGAAAAGCGTTACTTCGATGTCACAGCTCGATTCCGTATTCCAGGAAAACCGGATGGTATCCATGCCGTCCAATTCACCTTCGTGCAGCACCGCTTCCGGATCCCCGGCCGGTGAAGAGAGACGGATGATACCGCGGGATAGGGGCCGATTGCTGGTTAACCTCAACGCAATATCCGCGCCCCCCAGCGCGGAAATGCCTTCAGCACCCACCGGGAGAGACTGCGGCTGCCGTTTCGTGTATTCGGGGGGAGTGATGACCGCATGAGCCGCGGATATCTGCGGCTCCAGCAAGACTTCAACAAGATGCCATTGGCTTCGTGCGCGACCACTCGCGAAACAGAATGCGAGCGGCTCCACCACGCCTTCCATCCGCTGTGAATAGTGATTCTCGCTGCGTTGGAAGCAAGTTGCCTCCCGGACGTCTGATCGGAGTTTCGTCATCAACCGCACCGGCTCACGCAGTTTCGCCCCCGACACACGGACGGAGAGATCTACATTGCCGCCATAGAGAACCTGGGGCCGGGAAGGTTCCACGTTGAACACCAGTGCACTGTAGGGCGGGATATCCGCCGTCGGATCGAGAATTCGCGAAAAAATAACTCGTGATACCCGGTGCGCCCCCCCAAGCAACAACGCAACCGCAGCGACGATTCCAACCAACACGAACGCCTGGCGACACAGAGACCGCAACGGCAGAACCACGCGCGCCGGCAAATCCTCCAGGAGACGGGTGGCACTCTCCACGCTACGCGTCACCAGAAATTCGTGTAACCCGGGGGTATCCGCGGCCTCACTGGACAACTCATGGGCGGAGAGCATTTCCCGGCGGATGCTTCCCTCCCGGCGATCCACACGAGATGCAAGCATCCGGTCGCTATATCGCGTCCTGTAGATCAACCAGGACAAAGAAACCAGGACAAACCCTACGACCAGACACAGATTGATTACAGTCAATGCCGAGGGAGAAAATCCGAAAAAATAGTCACCGATGACGTAGACGAGTAGTACGAGAACGGCAATGCCGGCGATTTTCAGGCTTTCCCGGAGCAACAACGTGCACTGATGTTGCCTCCTCTTCACCCGCAGGCGCCTGCGAAAGATCTGAACCGTGTCGTTCATGATTCTATAGTAGACCGTTTCTTCGCCGAACAAACCATTCTCCACCCAGCAGCGACAGAATCAAGAGCATGGAAATGGGGTGGTCCCAGCGTGCCTGCCACTCCGCATCCCCGGGGCTGCGGTCGTGGCGTTGGGCCTGCATGGATTCCAGTAGTTCGCGGAGAGCATCCGGTTCGACAACTTCGCCTCCTGAACGCGTCGCCAATTCAGCCATGAACTTTGGATCGGCACTCACTTCGTCCAGTTCTCCCGGCGGATTGGGTATGAACAATGTGCGGGTGGCCTGTTCCTCGTGAACCTCTTCCGCTTTCGGCAGCGTTGCAACAAATCTGTAGGCTCCCGGCTGGTCCATCGTTACCACCGCATCCCACCGTGCTGAATCAGTGCCCACCTGGGCAGGGGAAAGTTTCTGCACCAGTTCGCCCTGCCGGTACACGGTCAGAGTCGCGTGCCGGTCGATTGCGCCGACACCACCACGATGGTGAATTCTTGCACGCACCGGCTGGCCGGGAGAAGCAATATCGCTGCTTAAGTTCAATGCGAGGGCGTGTCCGGGTAGAAAAGCCGTGCGAGTGGCGGTCCATTGCACGAGCTGCGTCCAGAATCTGTTGTATATGTCCTGGGCATCGGCTTCCGAGGGGAAGAAACCCCAGTGCCAGAAGCCCTCCATGTTCACCGTGAGGATCATTCCATCCCCATACCGTCTGCTGATGAGCGCGGGTACCGGCTGCCGGGAATCACCGCTGAAGTGCCCGTGAGCATGAATCCTCGCAAATGGTTTCGAATGCTCCAACACGAATGCCGTGCTGAGGCCGGGAAGTTTGGACCAAATGACATCTTCTGCGTCCGGGAGCCCGGAACCCAGAAGACCTTCCAGTGCGGCATCCTGGTCCGGTCGAAAGACGAAATCCCCGCGCACGGGACGACCCCACTCCGCCGACTCAAGAGAATGCATCTCGGGAAAGTCTCCGTGGTAGGGTTTGCTTCTGGCAAACAGGAGCCCCCCCCCTTTCTCGGCAACGTAAGATTCCAGCAATTTTACGCGAGGTTCATTGAGGAAATATTCGGCCCCTTTCCCGAATACAATCACGTCATAACTCATCAGCAGATCTTCCGGAAATGCGAGGGTCGTCCGAGCCGCTTCATCATCCCCGGTCACGACTCGAAAATACCGGTCGGTCGCGAGCCTGTGAATGGTCGTCACGCTCATGTGCGGCTGCTGCCGCAGCAACTGAATGAGAAACTTGCTCTCCCAATGAGGGCTCCCTTCCAGGACCAGCACCCCGATTTTCTTGTCCAGCACGGTGATCTGGAACATGGATTGATTGTTTGAGGCAACATTTTCGTCTTCCAGGGGATCGACAACCACTTTCCACTCCCGCTCACCGGATTCGGGAAGCTTCACTTCAAATTCGACGCCCCGCTCCGTCCCGACCGGCACCTGGACCGAAGCGGACTGGACCTCCTCCCCATTCTGGTCCAGCAAACGTACTTCCGGTTCGATCGGGCGAGAGTAGTTATTCTCAACCACGGCGCCGATTCGAAGGGTCTGATTCGTAAACGTGATGTATCGAGTTTGCCGGGCCCGCACGGCCACATCGTGACGTTTCACTTCTCCTCCGACACACACCGTCCAGATCGGAACTTCCTCGGCGCGCGCGCGAGACGTAAGATCTTCCCTTCCCTTGTCCACGACCTGCCTGCCGTCGGACAGGATCACCATCCCCCGCAAAGAATGAGCTCGCCCCTGGAATCGATTCAATATCTGGTGGCCGGCCTGAATCAAATCGGTCGATGCTTCGGCATCCGCCCCTGTGGCGGGCAGATCTTCCCAATCATCGGGAGCTCCGCGTACTTTTGAATCGAAAGTGTACACATCGAACGCCTGGGAGGCTTCGAGTGGTTCGATTGCTCCACGGGCGATTTCCACGGATGCGAGCCACCGGCTTTCACCGCCCGCGTCTTTCGTATTCATGCTCGCGCTGCTATCCAGAAGAATCGCAAGCGGTACATCCGTGAGTGACTCGGGAATGACCCAATGCCCCGGATTGAAAAGGATCAATCCAATCAGCGCTACCCCGGCAATCCGAAGCAGGAAGATCCACGGCCTTGCGCGAGAAGGGCAACGCCGAAGTGATTTCCAGGCGGAAATGGACACTCCAACCATCAGGAGGATGAACAGGGGTATGAGAACTTCAAGGGGCAGCAATGGATTCATCCGCGCCCTCCCCACCAGGCCACCGCGCCCTCAATCAAAACAACACCGAGAGCGGCAACCAGAAACCACGGCCACATCTTGATCCCCTCGCGGACCACTTCCGCGTGACGTCCCTGGCGAAGAACTTTTGCGTCCTTCGCGGCTTGCTCCGGGTTCGGCGCTCGCCGCAAGTCCGATTCAACCGGCGGAAAATTCACGGCAGTAAATGCAAAAGGTTCGTCATTGTTTTTCCATGTGTACAGTCCGGGTTCGGAAACAGGTTCGGTAGCGAACCAGGTTTCATGCTCCGCCTCGCGGCGAGCCACGGAGTGCCTGCCTCCCTGATCGCTTTCTACCACCAGGTCTTCCGCCAGCAACGTTCCGGGGAGGGATCTCTTCAAAGAGGCGCCGGGAACCGTAGAACGTACGGACGCCGATCCGGATTGTGAAACACGCGATGACAACAACAACTCGCCGAGAATGGGAAGAAATTCGATACGTCCCGCCCAGTCGCTGAATGTGGATTGAAGAGGCAGATTCCAAAGGGTGAGCGGTCGGGCAGCAAACCTGGCAAGGGCGGGTTGACCATCCGTGTATTGCAGCACAGACACGGCTTCCGCGTCCGAAGGGATTTCGAAAGCAAGCCGGCCGAGAAATGTCCCCCGAGTCGGATCCCCGGCGTTTCCGCCGCGGAAAATCCCAAATACTTCCTCGAATCCTTCCCCAGCCTCCAGATGCAGAGTCTTGCGCGGTTGCTCCCAGGTCATGCCTCCGGCGTCCATTCCCCAATCTTGTCCCAGGAGAAACTCCGCAGCTTTCAATGGTGTGCCTGCTGCAGGATACCAGATGGTGGGAATGTCACGACGCAATGCCGCAAGCACTTCATCCGGTTTTTCACCGTTCCAGCCGCTCAGCATAAGCAGGTCGTAACGATCCGATAGCAGTGCGCCGTCTAGTTGAAACAATTCGGGTTGAGCCCAATCGATTGCCTGCAGCGCGCGTTCCCAATACCCGGCTGTTTCCGGTTCTCCCGGATAGATCCCGATCCGGAGCCTGCCAACAACATGGATGGCTGCGTAGCGGTCATTATCAAATGGAAAAGAGTCAGCTTCGGAGTGAACAGAGACCGGCATCCAACCCGGCGCGTCCGACGCCAACGAAAAGGCAACGGTTGCTTTCTCCCAGGCGGGGATCAGGACTCGTCGCTCTTCGCGGCGCGAACCGGCACGAAGCACGATCGATTTTTCCTGCGGTACGTCCGAAAAATTTTCAACGTCGCAAAACAGGGTCACGGGCTCCGACGCCAGGGGGACGGTTGGCGTCCAAAACAGGCGGGTTAGCGCAACGTTCTCTCCGGGCTCTTCTCCGACCGGTACGATCATCGTAACGATGTCAGAGGGGATCTCATCCTGGGCCTCCTCCCAGTTGGACGCCTGAAAGTCGGACACCAGGCAAAGTTCTCTTCTTCCTTCCTGGTCCCTGAGCATTTCGACGGCCATTCTCAGCGCGCTGCGCCAGTCGGCCGGTTCTTTGGTGATCTGCCCCTTTCTCAGTTCGTCGCGCAAATAGGTCACGTTGACACCGGGCTCCGAAAACACGGGCACCGGGGGGGATCGAAGCCAGATGAGATTTGAGCGGTCTCCCGAACGCATCCCCTGCAGGACCTCTGCGGCTTCCGCGCAGGCTGCAGTAAACCGTGATTGCGCTCCTTCGAGATACGCCATCGATGCGGAAGCGTCCACAATGACAATCACGGTTCGTTGAACCCCCAGTCCGGATTCGGCTCCCGCGTGCTGAAGCACGGGCTGTAGGAACATGAGGATCAACAACAGAAACAGAAGGGAGCGGAGTATCAGCAGCAAAAGATCCTGCGGGCGCCGGATGCGACGCGTCTGGCGGAGAATCCGCTGGAGGAATTCAACGGAACTGAAGTGAAATACCGGGGGACGGGCACGCGCGTACAAGTGAATCAGTATCGGCACACCAACGAGTGCTACCAGGGAGATCAGCAGGGGTTGGGGAAACCAGATGTTCATTGCACGAGCTTGTCCATCAGGCGGAAGAAATGTGTGTCCGTTCTCGCAAGGGTGTACTCGACGTTTCGCCGGGTAGACAACTCGCGGAGGGAACGAATGTGACCCGTCATGGCCTCGCGATAGGAATCTTTCAGCGAGCTTGTATGGGCAATGACGCGCTCACGAGTCTCCATATCGACGTACGACATCAATCCGCGGTCAGGCAGATCCAACTCATCGGGATCCAGGACATGAAACAGATGCACATCATGTCCATGGTGCAGGTATGGGCTGAGGGCCTGGAATATCTCCGCCGCATCGTCGAAGAAATCGGACAGAATTACCAGGGTTCCACGGCGCCGGAGGAGCGGGAAAGACCGCCGAAGCGCTTCCGCCAACGACGTTCTGTTTCCCGGCTCGTTCGTTTCCAGCGCGCGGAGAATCGCGTGGAGATGACTTCGGGTACTTCCCGGCGGAAAAAAGTGCCTGATCCTGTCGTCAAACAACTGCAACGAAACGGAGTCGGAATTTCGCTGGACCAGGTAGCAGAGTGCGGCGGCGAAAAAGGACGAGAATTCGAGTTTACTTACGGGCGCACCGAACCCCATCGAAGCACTGCTGTCGAGGAAGATGTGGCAATCCGTTGTAGTCTCCTGATTGTGCGTCCGCAGGTAATGCCTGTCGGTCCGGGCATAAACGCGCCAATCGACCATGCGGAGATCGTCTCCGGGAACATACTCCCGGTAGTCACGAAATTCCGTAGACGATCCGAGGCTGACGGAACGATGACGTCCCGCCACGAATCCCTCGACGATGGTCCGTGGCGAAAACTCAAAGTTTCGAAGATTCCGGATATCTTCGGGCCGAAGATACTTAAATTGCCTGCGGTCGCTCATTCGGTCAACGGGGAGCCAGCGCCTTATCGACCAAATGCTGGATAATCTGATCCACGGCAACTCCCTCCCCGGTCGCGTTGTAATTGGGTATGACCCGGTGACGCAGCACCGGCATGGCGAGATCTCGAACCTCCTCCAACGATGCGGCGGAGTTTCCCCGCAACAAGGCAAGCGCTCGCGCCGCGCGCAAAAAACATTGCGACGCACGCGGACCGGCTCCCCACGCAACATAATTCTTGATGAACTCGTCTCCGGACTCTCCCAAGGGCCGGGAGGAATCCACTACATTCAGTATTGCATCGAGAACGTGATCGGGCACGGGAACATCGATCACGGCGTCCTGCAGTTCGACGATTGATTCCGCATTGAGAATCGGATTTGCGGCCGGCACCTCCCGGGAAGTGGTTCGGAGAACGATCTCCCGCTCCTCCTCCCGATTCGGGTAGTCGATCGTCAGGCTGAAGAAAAAGCGGTCGAGCTGCGCCTCCGGGAGAGGGTACGTGCCTTCGTGCTCGATGGGATTCTGCGTCGCGTACACGATGAATGGTTCCTTGAGGGAACGCGAGGTTCCGGCGACCGTGACCTGCCGCTCCTGCATCGCCTCCAGGAGGGCTGCCTGTGTTTTCGGCGGTGTCCGGTTGATCTCGTCCGCAAGAATCAAATTGGCAAAAATCGGGCCCGGCACAAATTCGAACTGCCTCTTTTGTCCATCCCGACTGTCCTGCAGGATCTCACTTCCGAGGATGTCCATCGGCATTAAATCCGGGGTAAACTGGATCCGCCGGAATGAGAGCCCGAGAATGTGGCCCAGCGTGCTGACCAGGAGCGTTTTTGCGAGTCCGGGCACCCCGACAACAAGACAGTGCCCCTTGCAAAGCAGCGCCACCAGCATTTGCTCGACGATCTTGTCTTGCCCCACAATAACGCGAGCAATTTCCTTTTTCAGGGTATCGACCTGGTCCTGGGTTTCCTTCCACAATGCGGCATCAGCTGTTTCAGCCATGATCTCCTCCATCCTTCGATTCGGGTTTACCCGGGACAGGAGTCCCCATGATATGGATCCAGGTTTCCTCCCAGACGTTCAGCGGTTTCGTACAAAAACCATCTATCGCTTCCCAGAACTCCTCATTCGCCTCATCGGTCGGGGAAGAAGGATACCTTGACGATTGGCCAAATGACGAGTGCTCGAGAAGGTCATCTAACAATAAATCATCAGTGATTTCCTCACTTTCGGCGTTCTCCCCGGGCTCGTCCCCTTCCTCGTCCTCCCGAGCCATCGGCACCGACCATCCCGCCCGGACCCAACCATGATTCCCGAGACCGGCCATCGCAGAAACGATTGGAACATCGTTGTACTGCTCGTTCGAATCGGAATGCTGCACGTGAATCTCGATGCCATCTGCGGCGCTGCCTCGTTGTATAGCAATGAGTAGTGGCTGGCCTCCGGCCGCCGCCCGGCCGCAAAGCTCGGCGGCTTGATCGATGATCTCCCGGTCCAGCACTTGATTCCGCCAACCCTCCGCACTGTTTTGCAGGTCCCCAACGGTGTCGGGGTCTACGTCAACACGAGTGATCCGATTGGCGAATGGAAGAAGGCCTGCATTCAAAGACTCACGATCTCCGTGATTTTCGATGATCGCCAGCAATTCCTCGTTACTCAGTTCGTTCAGTCGGTCGGGCAATGCTGCAATGTCTGACGATTCCAGAATGGAAAGGATCTCGCCCTGCCGCGTACCGGTGATCTTGGCGCTGTCGGGTACGGGAGGAATTTCCGTCCCTTCGAGCATCGCCCGGGCCCGTTGCAAAATGATTTCGTGTCCCCGTCGCCCCAATTGTGAGATGCCCGATTCGACTGATTCGGAATCATCCGGGTTATAGAGCATTTCAAACGTCCACGCCGCCTGGACTGACAGCTTGATTCTCGACATATGTCTGGACCCGGCTGTGAAGCGATTGTCCTGAAGCAACTCGAACCACGCATCGCGATGATCTTCGAAGGATAGCGGCTCCGAATCTTCCTCCTCCTCCACAACATATTGCTCATCGTTCAGGGATTGCGAAAAGTCTACGTGGGCTCCCAGGGCAATCATCTGCATGAATTCCTGTCGAAGTTCAATGTCCTCGGTTTTGGTTACCGCCTCTAGAAGATTTGCGACAATGCTATCGGGACTCATTTGCGAGAGCCGCTGGTGTACCAGGGACTGCTCCTCACGGAGTGTCGTCTCTCCCTGGATCACTCTTTCAAGAATCTCTGCAACGGATCCTGCCGAGTAAACTTTGTCAAGTTCCTCGATAAGTTCGGTAATCGCCTCGAGTTCGTCGGTCTCACCATCCTCCAGGGGATGATCTTCAGGGAAGGTTTCCAGGGCAGCCGGCACGGAATACAACTGGCGATACTTTTCAAAAAAACCCTTTGCCTGATCCGGATTCGACATGACGTGTTGCCGAACAAAATGAGAATTGTTTGAATTCTCTTCCGTTTCGAGAAGATAGTTCTCAAGCGCCGACAGCAAATCGGGATCTTCTGACTTCGACATGTAGCCGACCACCCAGCTCTTCTTCTCCCAATCCTCACTGCGAAGGTACAGTTCCGCAAGTTCGACAGGCGAAAAACCCCGATGCTCCTGAAGCCAAGCATTCATCTCCTCGGCAAACTCATCCGAGTCGCTCGGCTCGTAGTCGTCGTCGGCAACGAAAACGTCGGAAAGCATCGCCTTCGCGATGTCCCCTCTGGTAAGTGGACGGTCAATGGAATCAAACCCACCTTCGGTCATTCTGCTGAAACCCATATACCGTAAATGCTGAAACCGGGGAAACTCTTGGGCATCGACTTCCATGAGATAGGTATCAGGCAACATCGCTATCAGGACCGGTATCGCTTCCATGCCGCGAGCGCTGATCCGTTGCACCACGGATGTAGTCGTGCCCTGCTTTCCGCCGCCGATCGGCGGTAGAACCCAGATTCCTCCGTACCGGATATCGTTCGGACCGGCGAATGCCAGGGCGCGGGCAAGTTCCTGATCTTCGGAACTCAATTGTTCGCCCGGCAGGGGCGGCGGCTCTTCTGCTTGAACCCTCTCTGAGACCAGCTTGCGCAGCTTGGCTGCCGCGGGGCCCCGACGCCATCCCCTGGGAAATCGCTGTAGAAGCTTCTTCAGATCCTCTTCAAAGGTTTCCCAGTCTTTCGCGGCCCGGTATTTCGCATAGACGGCGTCGTACTGTGAGTCGGCGAGCTGATTTACACCCTGGAGTATGACCTTTTTGGGATCGCTGGATAAGCGGAACAACTCCCCGGCAATTCGATTCGACTCGTTCGTCAATCCCTTCGATCGGAACTGCGCGGCTGTAATAAACAGTTTCCCCCATCCGCCGCTCTCCATTTCCCAGCGGTATTCGTCTTCCGAGCCTTCGTAGGTCTCAAGCCACTTTACGATGGCGTCGGCGTCCCTTTGTTCGTCCGCTGCCTTCCATTTTCCGGCGATCCGGCGGAAGCGGCCGCCGTAATCCCTCATCGCGACTTCAGATTGTCGATCTTCGGGCGCAAGCTCGTCCAACTCCTGTTTTCTCAATTTACGAAGGACCTCGGCATCATAGACCTCAAGGTAGGTCAGATGGTTGCTGACGAATTTGCTTGCCGCGGTCTTGTCTTCGTGAAGAAGCCAACTGTTTCCTGTGAGGTCGAGACCTTCGATATCGAGGGCATTCGAATCCGAATAATACGCTTCAAGATGGACGTAAGATCCGGTGGAAATGTCCGGGAGGCCCAACAGCCCGAGCTTGTCGAAACCGGCGCCGTAATCCGGCAGCTCTTCCGCCTTACCCGGCGTGGCGTTCGAGCATAGCAGCGCGGACACGCACCCAATGATCGTGACCCTAACCGCGCTATGATTTGGGCAAAACACGGTCTGTTGCAGGAGGTACAGGCTTCAAGCTTCCCAATGCGTATCGCTTTCGAGAATCAGTCTGAACACGGAACAATACGAAGTCAAGTATCCCAACGACGCCGGAACAATCAACAATTTGACTTATAGATATACCACCGCGACTCCGAATTGGATAGTGTCCCGGGGAATCACCGATGGGGGTTCAGGCCCGCAAAGTGAAATTCGCGAGGCCCGTGGCCATCGTGACTCCGTGCTCAGAGCCTACACCGAAGAGGGTGGATTCGACTTCATCCAGAGCATCTATAGAGATGAAGACCGCGGGCCTTGCCCGAGAACTTCGGCTCCCGCTACTTCGTCGACTGGAAGATCGGGCTTCGATTCTATAGGATGCTGTAGTGGCACAACTGAATTCCACGACCCGCGGGCAGGCACCTTCGTGGGCGGTCCTGCAGCGAAAATTGATCGACCGCTTGAATGAGGCTGCGGTCCGCTATGTGCATCGCTATACCCGCGAAGACGGAACGTTGATCTGGCGCGAGGAGTGGCCGGGGATGGACGGTTCGGACGACGGATACGAAAGTTTCGGATCCTTTCCGTTGTTCTATGCCCTCGGCGGCGCCTCCGAGGTGCACGATCTTTCGCGCCGGCAATGGAACGCGATTACGAAACAGTTCACTGCTTACGGGCAGATCTATCGGGAGTTCGATGCCTAATCCGATTGGATGCATCATGGTGAAAGCAGCCTGTACCTGTACTATTTCGGGTTGGCCGATCCCCGAAACGCGATAGACCGCAATCGATCCCTGCGCTTCGCCGCTATGTACATGGGCGAAGATGCTGAAGCCCCGAACTGGGACGCCGATCGACTCATGATTCGTTCACCCATTACCGGGAGCCGTGGCCCCCGGTTCGTAATGTCGGCCGAGGATTGGGTCACGCACCGTGCCGTGCTGGCCGACTACCTCTCCCCCTTTGAAGACATTCCGGGCATCGGGGCCGGCCGCGATCCCATGGCGGTGGCGGACTGGACCGACGATACGGTTTTCGAGGCCGTGCTGCGGCGAATGAATGCCCGAATGGCTCGTGGCGACGTCCCCCTGAACCTGACCGCTACCAGCCTCGTCACCAACGCCTATCTCTATACCGGTCAGGAGAAGTACCGGCAGTGGGTTCTGGAGTACCTGGATGCCTGGCGGGTACGGACCGAAGCCAACGACGGCATCACCCCCGACAACGTCGGCCCGTCGGGTAGGATCGGCGAATGCCTCGACGGAAAATGGTGGGGTGGGTATTACGGGTGGCGGTGGCCTCACGGGGCCATGTCGATTCTGGAGCCGCTCCTCATCGCCGGAGCCAACGCTCAATTGCTTTCGGGCGACAGTTCACACCTCGATCTTTATGCCGGCCAGGTGGACGGCCTATGGGAACGGGGTCGTACAGACCAGGGTGTTTTCAAAATACCCCATCGCCACGGGGATGCCGGCTGGTTCGATTACCGGGAGCCGGAATTCGACAGGATCATTCACCTGAACTTCCTGCGGGGAACCCGGGATGACCAGAATCGACTGGCCCGCCGGATGGCGGTCCGGCCGTGGCCCCAAATCGGGTGCTTCGGCAAAGGGGGGCAATACTCGCCCGGGGCGTGGCAGTCCTTCGCCGAGGGCGGCAATCCCGGGTATCCCGAACGGCTGATGCACTGTGCCCTCTACGAAGTCGAGCGCAGGATGAAAGTCATGGAAAACGATGACGGCAACCCGAGCGAATGGGATGTTCATCACTGGCAGGATATCAACCCGGTGGTGACCGATCCCCTCGTTCAAATGACTACAGGATCGCCCGGGGTCATCTATCATGGGGGACTCTGCCATGCCCGCATCCGACATTTTGACCCGCAGGCGCGACGACCGGGACTGCCGGACAGCGTTGCGGCCCAGGTCAGCCGCGTACGGACCGACAGCGTCGATTTGGACCTGGTGAATCTCCACGATTCCCAGGTTCGCGATATCCTGGTGCAGGCCGGAACCTTCGGCGAACATTTGTTCACGCGGATTTCCCGCCTGGATGACGATGTCGAGCTGCCGGTTGAAGACTTTCAAAAATCAAAAACCGTCAAGATTCGGTTGCAGCCGTCTTCCTCCCTGCGGATGCGTTTGCATCTCCTCCGATATGTATCCGATCCGAGTTATGCATTCCCGTGGAGTTAGTTTGGAGTGCGCCGGCATAGCAAAGGCCTTGGCGGGTTGACCTGCGAAGGCCGACCCGGAGCAAGTTGAGATCATGAATGGAAAACGCGAGGAGACAAAGCGCCTGCGATGTCCTGGCCGGTCAAACGTGACGCGCCCGGTCTTTGACGATCCGCCGGTCTTCATCTTTCGAACTCATCGGAACATCGAACGAAATGTTGATGAGAATGCCGACCATGGCAAGAGTCATCAGCAGCGAAGAACCGCCGAAGCTGATGAAGGGAAGCGTAATCCCCTTGGTTGGAAGCGACCCGGTCACGACGCCGATGTTGATGGCCGCCTGGACCGTTATCAGAAACGCAATGCCGAAACCCAGCAACTTTCCGAACCGATCCTCGCAGTTATTGGCAACCAGAACGCCGCAGATAAAAAAGATCAAGAACATGATTAGTACCGGCAAGGTGACGCGCAAACCGAGTTCTTCGCCGAGAATGGCGAAAATAAAATCGGTGTGAGCCTCGGGAAGATAGTGGCGTTTCTGCATGCTTTCGCCGAGCCCGACGCCCATTCCTCCGCCAGTCACAAACGCATAGAGGGCCTGCATCAGTTGAAAGGCATCACCGCTGGAATACTTTTCCGGATCCGTGAACGCCAGCAATCGGGCCCGCCGCTCCGGATCCTGCGCGATCAATAGAGCCATTCCACAGAAGCCGCCGACCCCGGCGACAAGGAGATAGCCGATCCGGGTCCCACCCACGAACATCACCGCCAGGCCGACCGCTCCGATCAGCATCGTGGCGCCGAAGTCCGGTTCGAGAATAATCAGGACAGAATAGAGTCCGACGAAGAGTAACGGCACGACGAGGCCCCGGCGAAATGATCCAGCATCACGCTGCACTTTTGCCATCCACCAGGCGATGAGAATCACGCAGGATAGTTTGGCCAGCTCGGAGGGTTGAAAATTTACCGGGCCGAAGCTCAGCCACCGCCAACTCCCGTTCCTCATTACGCCAACTCCGGGAGTAATTGCCATGATGAGCAACACCATGCTGAACACGGCGAGAGGAATGGCGAATGTCCGGTAAACCTGGTAGTCGATCCGGCTGGTAACCAATAACGTCGAGACTGCAAGGGCGACCCAGATCAACTGGCGCTTCAAATACCAGAATGCATCACCGTGGAGCTCTACTCCAAGCCTTCCACTGGTGCTGTAAAGCATGATCAAGCCCAAGGTTATCAGGCTCAATACAATGAAAAGCAGAATCGAGGACGCACTCGGTCGCCACATGAGGGAATGCTAACGGAGCGGGCTCGCGTTGTGAAAGCTCCATGCCTGCGTGCCCGCCGGAAAATTCGAATTAGAACATGTCTTGGGGAATCAGGATTTCCTGATCGAGCTTCAGTTCTTCATTGCCGGAAAGCCCGTTCATCTTGAGCAGATCCTGCTTATTAACGATAAACAGCTTCGCGATATCGTCAATTGTATCCCCCTTCAGGACATTGTACACAATCGGTTTCTCCTGACTGATGGGAACTGTTTCCGGCGGTGGCGAGACTGCCGGGTCCTCGACGATCGGTTCAGTTTCAGTCGATGTGGCCTCGCCATCAACAGGCGTGACTATATCAGGAATAGAAACGCCACCTCGTGAATCAGGCTCCCCCCTCGACGCACTTCCGGAATCTGTGGTGGCCGAGGTGTCATCGGTCGACGCCATCTTCTTCGTTTCCATGTTGCCTGAAACGGGAATGACCAGGGATTGCCCAACGAGAATTCGATCGGACTTCAGCGAATTGGCCTGCTTGATATCGGAAACCTTCAATCCGTATTTCTTCGCAATGTGCGAAACTGTATCTCCGCTTTGAACGACGTATTTTCCACTCCCCGCAGCTGCAGGACTGGGAGCTGAGACGCTGGGATTCGATTGAGAGACCTTTTGAGAAGGCGCGGGGAGGTCTCCGCCGTCGAGATTCGTCGCGGTACTGGGAATCTTCAGTTCCTGTCCCACGTAAACGACATCCACGTTTCTGATATTGTTGAATTCGGCGAGTGCCTTGGCCGAGATCCCGAAATGTTTCGCCACGTGGGACAGGGTCTGGCCCTGCTTCAACTTATACGTGGTGCCGATGCCGACCGCCGGAGGCGCTTCAATCTTCGGGGATTGGATAACGCTGGCGACCTTCAGCTCCACCTCCGGAGTTTTTCGCGGCGGAAAAACAGGTTCGGGCGGCGGCCCGATATCACTGGTAGCTTCAAATTTCTGCCGGCGATCAAGCGTGGTACCGCAACCTTGCATCAGTACCAGTGAGCCAAGAATTCCAACGTGTAGTGCCGCGACAATACCTACTAATGCAGGTGCCCTCATCTTTTACTTCTCCTTTTGCTCCGTCGGTTCAAGGTGTATGGTACAGAACCGACATGGGATGTCCATCGGTTTCGATTATTCTTTGCCTGCCAACGCATTTCCCCGCCTCCATGTGTCAATAAGTTTTCGAAAGTGCCGACCGCGATCGGAGTAGCTTTCGAACTGGTCAAAACTGGTACACCCGGGCGAAAGCAGCACCGTGTCGCCGGGTCCGGCATCCAGAACCGCTGCATGAAATGCCTCCTCCAGCGAATCATGAACCGTGACCGGCACCGAACCCCTCCAAGCATCCGCGAGGCGACGGCCGTCCCGACCCATCACGAACGCAAATTCGGCCTTTTCGGCCAGCCGTTCTGATAGAATTGTCAATTCCGATTCCTTGGATATGCCGCCGGCGATCAGCCGCACCGGTTTTCCGCACCGGGCCAGGGCTGCGCTGGTGGCGCTGAGGGAAGTGGACTTGGAGTCATTAATGAAAGTAACGCCCTCCCAGACACCTACGGTTTCCATCCGGTGTGGAAGAAACTGGAAGGACGGCAGGGCGGCCATCGCCTGCGTGGCCTCGATTCCGGCAGATCCGACCGCCGCTACGGCCGCCGCGAGGGTGTGTCCCATGACCGGATCGTGAAATCGGGCATCGGGGATTCGGGCTACGCGCCTTTCGGAGTGCCAGACGTGACCTTCATCACACTTCCAAATTGCATCCTGATCCGAACCGAAACTTTCCCACCGGGCGGCCCGGCCCGTGAGGCGGCGGAACTTCTCGAGATGAGCGGAAGGGAGCAGGCACAGATCCGATTCCAGAGCCGAGGCGAAAATCTTCGCTTTGATGTCAAGATAAGTCTCCATATCTCCGTGTCGGTCGAGGTGGTTCGGCTGGAGATTCAACAGAATTCCGATCTCGGACCGAAAGGACCGAGCCTGCTCGAGTTGAAACGAGCTGGCCTCCACCACGAACCAATCGGCATCTACCATAGATACCTGGCTGAGAGGCGGTCCACAGTTGCCCGCTTCGATTGCCCGCACGCCGTGAAAAGTGAGAATGTGGCAAATCATCCGCACGAGCGTGCTCTTGCCGTTGGAGCCGGTAACGGAAATGGTGGGCGAATTGCAGCGCGACCAACCGAATTCGAGTTCAGACAAAACCGGAACATCCTCGGCGGCGAGTTGGAGGAGCCATGGATGATTGGACGGAAACCCCGGGCTGACGATCCCCAGGTGCCAGGAGCCGTCCGGAATGTCGTCCGCCCGGGACACCACCTCGACGCCCGCTCCACGAAAACCGGATAACCGGTCCACGGAAATCTCCGTTTCATCGAGAATGGTTACCGGGTGCCCTTCGGCCCGGAGAGCCATTGCGGCGGCATGGCCGCTTTCCCCCGCGCCAAGTACCAGGACTCGCTGTGCTGAATTCTTCATCGAAGCTTGAGAGTTGCCACACCAACCAACGCACAGATGATGGACAGGATCCAGAATCGCGTCGTGATCATGGTTTCAATCACCTCCACGTCCCTCCCTTCCTTCTGTGCCCTCTCTTTTTCAAGCAGTTCAAAGTGATGATGAATCGGTGCAATCCGGAAAACCCGGCGGCCGGTCAGCCGAAAGGAAGTGACCTGGATCAAAACGCTGATGGCCTCAACGACGAATACCCCGCCGACGATGATCAGTACCAGTTCCTGTTTGATGGCGACGGCTACCGCCGCGATGGCACCGCCCAGCGCCAGGCTCCCGGTGTCTCCCATGAATACGCGGGCCGGATGACAGTTGAACCACAGGAAACCCAGGCATCCGCCGAGAAGAGCGCCGCAAAATACCGCCAACTCGCTGCTTTCGGGGATGAATGGCACCTGGAGGTACTCCGCAAAACCGAAATGGCCCGCCGCATAGGCCATGACCAGGTAGGCCAGGGCGACCGATCCGGAACACCCTACCGCAAGCCCGTCCAGGCCATCGGTAAGATTTACCGCGTTGGTGGCGCCCACTACGACCATGAATAGAAAAACGAACGTGAGAGTAACGCCCATATTCTCAACCAGGGCATGCTTCAGGAACGGGACCATCAGCTTGTGAACATGCTCCGCCGCATGGTCGAGGGTCATGAGATAGAAGAGCATCAGAACCACCCACGATGTCTGCAGCACGAGTTTGCCCCGCTTGTTCAACCCGCCGGAATTCTTGCGCTTGATTTTAAGCAGGTCATCCAGAAAACCGACCAGGCCCATGTATGCCATGGTCCCCATCGCCAGGATCACGTATGCATTGGTGGGGATAGCCCAGAGCACCGTGGACAGGATCACGGAAAGGAGAATGAGAAGGCCGCCCATGGTCGGCGTACCCTGCTTCCTCCCGTGAAAAGTCTCGTGGAGCGACTCCACGTGCTCTTTGCGAACCTGCTGACCGAATTTGAAGCGCCGAAGCAATCGAATCATGCCCGGGCCGAGAAGAAGGCTGATTACGAACGCGGTACCTGCCGCCCCGAAGGCCCGAACAGTGACATACTGAAAAACCCGTAAAGGAGAATACAGATTTTCTAACTCGCTAAGATATGAAAGCAATTCCCTGCTACTCCTTATCAGCCCGTCGGTTCACGAACGCTTCCACCACCAGGTCAAGCCGCTCCCCCCGCGAACCTTTGAATAAAACAGAATCCCCCGGTTGTACCCAGTCCTGCAGTTGATCGACAGCCTGGTCGTGCTCGGTCACGGGTGCGATGTGCTCCCCGGGCATGCCGGCTGAGCGCGCGCCTTCTGCAATCAATCCCCCGAGTTCACCATAGGCAACGAGTCCCGCCCAGGACCCCTCCCCGACGATGCTGCCCAATTCCCGGTGCAGTTCTTCGGTCGCCTCGCCGAGTTCCCGCATCCCGCCAAGCACAAGCCACCGATTTCCCTCCACGTGGGACGTACCGAACGCCTGGAGGGCAGCGCGCATACTCAACGGATTCGCGTTGTAACTGTCATCCACGACCGATGCCCCTCCCGCCTCCTTGACATTCCATCGCATTGATTGTGGCGTAAAGTTTCGCACCGCGGAACGAATTCCAGACCAGGGGATGCCTTCCACGCGTGCCACCGCGGCCGCCAGCGCAACGTCGGTCTTGAAGAAATCGACTTGAATCGGAAGATCCAGCACCGCGCTTTCGCCGGTGCAAGATTCGCGAATCTCCATCCTGAACTCATTCTCATTCCCTGTCGGGCTGATGACATAATCCGCCCCATCGGATTTCGAAATGGAAACGACCCTGCAGGAAGCAGAACCACGCAACAAGCCGTACCATGAACCGTCCGCGTCGGTTACCGCAATTCCGTCCCTCGGAAGCGATTCAAACAGCGCGGCTTTCTCCGCGGCAATACCTGCCTCGTCCCGGAACCGCTCCAGATGGGCGACGCCGACCGAGGTGATTACCCCGACATCCGGCGACAGCAAGCCTGCGAGCCGCTTGATCTCACCCGGTTGATTCATACCGATTTCAAAAATGCCGTGGGTGTCGGCGGAGGAAATCCGCAACAGGCTCAGCGGCAGGCCCAGATCGTTATTCCAATTCCCCGGCGTGCGTGCGACCGGAGACCGGGTGGCGAGCATGTCGGCGATCAGCTCTTTCACCGTCGTTTTCCCGGCACTGCCGGTGACGCCGATGACGCGAAGTTCTGAGGTGCTGCGGTAGCCTTCGGCGAGTCGCCGGAGAGCGGCAAAGGGATCGGGAACCACCAGAAGGGGCAGACTTTCATCCAGGTCCGCCACGCGGGCTTCGGCAACCAGGGCGGCGGCAGCGCCGGCCGCGATCGCGGAATCGACGAATTCGTGACCATTTACGTGCTCCCCGGTAAGCGCTACAAAAAGAGCCCCGGCGTGGAGGGTCCGCGAATCAATGGATACACCCTGAACGTGCAACGGCGCATCGCCGCGCCATTCCCCCCCGCTCCAGGCTTTCAGATTCTCCCTGCTAATCATTGATGGATCCGCTCCCGATCCGGTTGCTATGCGCCTGCTCGATTGCACATCGGAAACCTTTTCCCGGGCTCCCTCGATGTACAAACAAGCGAATGTCAAAATCCTCGCTGACCACGGTCCATATTGTCCAGCACCTCTCTCGCGACGTCCCGGTCGTCGAATCGAATTGATTCTTCCCCGATCACCTGCACGGATTCGTGACCCTTCCCGGCAATCAGCACACAATCTCCCGGACTCGCCAGGGAAATGGCCTCCGAAATCGCCTCACGGCGGTCGGGAATCCGGTGCACGCTGCCCCGGTTTTCACAACCTTCCGCGATTTCGGCGATGATCATGCCCGGATCCTCCGAACGGGGGTTGTCCGATGTCAGAATCGTGACGTCGGCGTGCCGGGTGGAAACGCCGCCCATGGAAGGGCGCTTCATTCGGTCCCGGTCTCCCCCGCAACCGAACACGGAAATCAGGCGGCCTCCGGTGACCTCCCCGAGGCTCTTCAAAACATTCTCCAGAGCGTCCGGCGTGTGTGCGTAATCCACAAACACATTGACTCCTCGATCATTGGGAATCCGTTCCAGCCGACCCGGAACCGGCTCGACCTGCTGCAGCGCGTGCGCCATGGTCTCGAAATCAATCCCGAGCGCGCCCCCGGTAGCCAGCGCCGCCAGCGCATTGCTCAAGCTGAAGCGTCCCAACATCGGGATCTTTATTTCGGCATCGCCCCACGGGGTGATTGCGCGAAACCGGATGCCTTCCACCGATGCCGAAATCTCCTGCGCCTGCACCCGCGCTTCCGGTTGCATGCCGTACGTAAGAAGGAGACCGCCGGATCCGCCGCGTAACGCAAGTTTGCGTCCCCACGCATCGTCGATATTCACCACCATCCGGGTATCCTTTCCGGCGAGCTTTCCACGGGCAAACAACCGCGACTTTGCCTGGAAATACTCATCGACGGTTCGATGGTAGTCGAGGTGATCCTGGGTCAGGTTCGTAAAGACCGAAACATCGAAATCTATTCCGCGCACGCGTTCCTGAACCAGCGCGTGGGAGGAAACCTCCATGACGACGCTGTCACAGCCGCAGCGCAGCATCTCGTCGAACATCTGCTGCAGTACCGGAGACTCGGGCGTGGTCCGTGAAGAAGGAATCAATCGTTCGCCGACTTCGTACCGGAGTGTCCCCACAAGCCCAGGACGCAAACTCGCAGCACGAAGAATGTCTCGAATCAGAAACGTTACCGTGGTTTTTCCGTTGGTTCCGGTGACCCCGACAGTTTTCATGCGACGGGTCGGAAAACCGTAGAGGGCGCAGGCAATGTCCGCCATCGCCATGCGTGGCGCATCCACTTCGACATACGGAACCCGTCGGCTCAGGAGGTCGAGCCCGCATCCCACGATCGCCACGGCACCGTTGTCAATGGCCTGGTCGGTGAAAACCGCCCCGTCGGTGCGAGTCCCCCGCAATGCCGCGAAAATCATTCCGGGCTGCACCTGCCGCGAGTCGTGGGTAATCCCCACGCACTCGCCCGTCAGGGTTCCATACACCCGGCATCGGCCGATCAGGTCCGGCACGGCCTCGAGTTTTAAGCCGCCTCGCTGCAGATTCCCGGTAATCAACTACAGGATCTCCTCATTCTTCCCTCTTTACGAAAGGTCAACTGACTCTTCAAAGCTGTCAAGAAAACGATCTGAAAATGAATCAACATCCACCCCTCATTCCACCGGGTCTCCGGCGCACTACGGCACGGTGCTCCCTGCCGGCGTATCCTGCCCGTTTTCCGCGTACATTGGATATTCCCAGCCTCCGGGCGGGATCCCGAGGTAGCGAACAATCTGTTCGGCAATTTCTTTGAAGATCGGGGCCGCAACCCGTCCGCCGGTGGTGAACTTGTGCGGTTCATCCACAACCGTAAGAATGCAGAGCTCCGGGTTATCGGCCGGAAGGAATCCCACGAACGATGCAATGTTTGCGTGTTTTGCGTATTTCCCGTTGATAACTTTTTCCGCCGTACCCGTCTTCCCCGCAACATCGTATCCTTCGATGCGGGCGCGCCGCGCCGTTCCGCCCTGTTCGGACACTCTTTTTAGAAGCCGGCGCATGGTTCGTGAAGTATCGAGCGACAACGGGGTCCCCACAACTTCGACTTCCGAGCGATAGACGGCTTCCCCGCTTGCATTGGTGACGAGATCTACAATCCTCGGCCGGAGAAGTTTTCCCTCGTTTGCAATTGCGCTGTACATGGCAACCATCTGCAATGCCGTCACCGCTACCGCGTGTCCCATCGGTACGCGGGTGATGGTCAGGGAATCCCAATTCTTCCGCGCATGGAACACTCCGCCTTCCTCCCCGGGAAGCTCGATCCCGGTACGGCGGCCGATCCCGAACGCGCGAAGATATGTATCGAGCCGCTTCTCCCCCAGCAGCAATGCGATCTTCGCGGTACCGATGTTGCTCGATTTTTTCAAAACGTCGGCGACGCTGAGAAGACCGTACGGATGGAAATCACGAAGCGGGCGCCCTTTGTAGTACCAGGTGCCGCCTTCACAATCTATCATTGTCGTTTCGGTGACGACGCGTTCCTGCAGGGCAGCGGCGATCACGGCGGCTTTCATCGTCGATCCCGGCTCATAAGAATAGCCGATGACACGATTCAGAAGCTCCTCCTCGTGCACTCTCCGGTATTCGTTCAAACTGAAGGCGGGCAGGCTTGCCATCGCGAGAATACGACCGGTTTTGACTTCCTGCACGACGGCCCATCCGCTCTTCGCATTGTACTCGTGCACCGCGCTTTGCAAGGCCTGCTCCACAACATATTGAACCTGGACATCAACGGTGAGGTGCACATCACACCCTGTTTCGGGCGCAATCTGCACCGTTCGCTTCTCGTAAATTTCGCGGCGGCGGCCATCTCTTTCACTAACCTGGAGCCCGGGCGTCCCCCGCAATTTCCTATCAAGCTTCAACTCGATTCCGGCGCATCCGTCACTGGCAAGATTCGCAAACCCAATCACATGACAAAGCATCGAGTCGTGGGGATAATAGCGGGCCGAACTGTCCTCCATGAATACCCCAGCCAGCTTCATACGGATGATCTGTTCGAATTCGTCGTGCTGCACATACTTCTTGATGTACTCATACCGCCGTCCGGGCCGGTTGACCCTCGATTCCACCTTCGACAGGGGAATCCCGAGGACAACGGAAAGCTGGCGCGCCACCGCCTGGGCCTGGCCGTTGGCCAGAATTGTCTTGGGGTCGACGATAACGTCCTTGGTGTCGAGGTCGAGCGCCAGCGTGGCTCCGCTCGCGTCGTGAATTCGCCCGCGTCCCGCGACGAGCTCACGTTCGTAGTGGCGAATTCTCCGGACCCGCTCCTTGAGCGTCTCGTTGGGGCCGAGATGCAGAAAGGAAAGCCGGACCGCAAGCCCCGTCCAGACGCAGAGAACGCCGACAATGATCAGTGCCATTCGCCATAGCATTCTCCGGTCATTCATTCGGATGTTCCGGGTGCGTCCGGGCAAGATCAAATTCGGCGGTAATCACGTCGGAATCGAATGCCCGCCTTTCGTCGATCGGAATCCGAACGATGTGATCTTCGTCCGGCCAGCTCATCTCGAGATTGTGTCGGGAAAGGTAAATGTGGATATTCCGCGGAGATTTCATGCGGGACCACTTGAACTCCTCGGCCTTGACCCGGCGTTGCGAGCTTTCGTACTCCGCCTCCATTTTACGGATCAGGGTGCCGATATCCTGGCAACGGCCGCAAAGCCATAGATAGCTGATGAAAACAGTGGCGGCGAGCGCAAGAACGGCAATCATGGGGGCATGAAGTTTCACCCCGTTCCCTCGTTTTTTTCTGTTTTTTCGGGTGCGTCTCGCCATGAATCAGCCCTCTCGTTCCACCACCCGGAGCTTCGCGGAGCGCGCCCTGGGGTTTTCCTTTTGTTCCGGTTCTCCGGGAGATATCGGCTTTCTGCCGAATACGTATCTCGCCCTGGGTTCGGTCCCTTCCCATCGCTCGCCTCCTTGCGGCAGCGATGCCATCCGCCCCACGTGGGCCGTAAAAATCTGCTTCACGATGCGGTCTTCCAGGCTGTGAAAACTGATCACGGCGATGCGTCCTCCGACCCGCAACAGGGACAGCGCCTCTTCCAATCCCATCTTCAAAATATCCAACTCGCGGTTCACCGCGATTCGCAGGGCCTGAAAAGTTCGAGTCGCCTCGTGAATGCGGCCACGCCCGGGTCGCCCAACGCTTTCCACCACCTCTGCAAGGTCCCGGGTGGTACGCAACGGCGTGTCGGCACGGCGCTCGACGATCCTCCGGGCGATCCTTCGTGAGTGGCGCTCCTCGCCATACTCGAAAAGGATGCGCGCCAGTTCGGATTCCTCCAGTTCGTTGACGAGGTCCGCGGCGGTGGTGGTCTCCCCCGGATCCATTCTCATATCGAGAGGACCGTCGTGCAGAAAACTGAATCCGCGCTCGGCGTCTTCGATCTGATTCGATGACATCCCTAGATCCATGACAATTCCGTCCACCGCATCCATTCCCGCAGCCCTCGCCACCTCCGTGATCCTGTCGAAGCTCGCGTGCTCCACCTCCACCCGGCCGCCCACCGCCGACAGCCTCTTTCGAACCCGCTCCACGGCCTCCGGATCCCGGTCGAGGCAAAGCAGGCTTCCGTCCGGAAGGATCTGCCGCAGGAGCGCCTCCGCATGGCCTCCGCCACCGGCGGTCGCGTCGATTATCCGGCTCCCGGTCCGTGCCGAGAGGCCTCGCAACACTTCTTCAAGCAATACCGGGACATGCATCCCGCTCTTCCCCAGGCCCGCTCCGCCGGATCGTGAATGACGAGTCGTTACCTGCCGCCCATCTGGCCGGTTCGGCCGCTCGGAGAGCTTTGCGGCGGTTTTCGCAGGTCCTTGAGAAAATCCCGGGTAATACGGTGCTTCGCATCCAAAATAATCCTCGCTCGAAACAGCCGTCTCGGGAGCTGGTACCACCGCCCCTCGTCTTCGAGCTTGTCGAGTGAACCGGTGAGCCGGAGAAATCTTGCCATGTTGAAGCCAAGCGCAGCCGGTTCGTTCGCATCTGCCGACGCCCCGGCTTCTCCCCGCGGTTCCACCGGGAATTGCTCCGGCGGAGGCGTATCATTCCGGCGGCGCGCCTCCGCCTCGACGGGCGTTGCCTCTTCGCACACCGCAACGGCGACATCCGGATTTCCCGAATCGCCCACCGCCAGTACACTCTCCGGGTGAGCCGGAATGTCTACGGCGTACTCCGCCTTCTCGCCTCCGGCATCTGCGACCGTACGCTCCAGCCGGAATTCAAAAGGCGGTTCCTCAGGCACCAACGTGTGTTTCCCGATCTCCTCGACGTCCTCGACCGATACAGCGGAGGCCCCTTTGGGACCCAACTGGTCGGGCGACCAGAATTCAGTCTGCTCAACCGTCAGCATCCGGTTTCTCCGCGGTGCAGCTCGAAATCGCCCGCGCGGGCGAGTAAAATCCTCGTCCCACCACGATGGCCTTCGAGCCGCCGACCGATCCACAAAAACGAAAATATCCTGAACATGCGTCAGAAACCGACGTAACGAGCCGCGTCTCCGATATTCTCCTGATCGACAAGACTGTCCTGCTCTTTCCATAGGTCCGGGCTCCATAGCTCAAATCCGTCAAATGTACCCACCAAGGCCACTTGCTCCCGCAGCTCCGCGTGATCCAAAAGGGAATCCTTGATGCGAATCCTTCCCTGGGAGTCCCAGGGCACCAGATCAGAGCGAGAGGCGAGTGTCCGCGCGAGCCGCCGGCCCTTTGTGTCGGCGATCGAAAGCTTACGGAGACTTTCCAACCGCCTGGTCATTTCACGAGCGGGGTAAACGCACAGGCACTTTTCGTTGACTCCGGGCAACACAAACAACCTTTGCGGAACACCCACCACCTCGCGCCAATCTGATGGAATCGTTAATCGCTTCTTTGCATCGAGGTTGTGCACGTACGTGTTGACGAATAACCCGCCATCCCCGTTTTCATGCTCCGATATTCCTCGCTGCACTTCATATACCTCACGCCCCACTTTAAACCATATTGCCCCACCATCGGTCAACAGGGTTTCTTCACTTTTTTTTAAAAAAGTTATTTTTCCCGGTTTCCGCGGGGTTCAAGGGGGGAAATCCCGTGGCGAGGCCGATTCTGCCGCCGCCCACCGGGCCCCACCCGGATCCGAAGCTACTTCACCTCGGCGCCGCTGGAGAGTTCACCGTCCACGGTCAGAAGACGGAGACTTTCTCCTTTGTGAGCAGCCAGCAACATGCCTCGCGATTCCACCCCGCGAATCTTTGCGGGTTTCAGGTTCGCAACGACAACAATGGTCTTTCCGATCAGCGCATCCGGTTCGTAGTGAAGCGCGATCCCCGCCACGAGTTGACGGCGCTCTTCTCCCATCATGACATCGAGCCGCATTAACTTCGCGGTGCCTTCAACTTTCTCCGCGGCCATGATCATTGCGGTTCGCAATTTCGTGTTCATGAAATCGTCGAACGTGATCAACCCAACGTCTTCATCGTCGGAAGGAATCGACGCATCTTTCTGATCCTTGTTCTTCGGCGCGTCTGAGCTTGCGGAATCAAGTCGTGGAAACAGCGGCGCCGTTTTTGTCACCGGGGTTCCGGACACGGTACCGCCCCACGTCTTTAGCGCCTGGAAATCAGGATCGCCTTCGGGCAGTCCAAGCGCCTTCCGGATCACCAGCATCTTTTCAGGCATCACCGGCGTCAGCAGTCCCGACGCAACTCGCAGCGCTTCCGCGGCCGTATACAAGGTCGTGTGTAATGCACCGCGGTCTTCCTGCTTGGCCTGGGTCCACGGCGCTCGCTGTTCAAGATACCGGTTGGTGGCACGCACCAATCCGAGAACCCCTTCAATGCCTTTGTCCAGCGTCATCGATTTCACCGACGCTTCCAAACCGTCCGCGGCTTCCACCGCCGTCCGCCACAACCCGCTCTCCAACTCGCCTTCCGGCACGCTTTGCTCCGGAACGGGAATCGTCTTGTCACAGTACTTTGTAATCATGTTCAGCAAACGGCTCTGCAAATTGCCCAGATCATTGGCCAGGTCCGTGTTGTACCGCGTGACATACAGTTCCTCGGTAAACCCCGCATCCTGGCCGAGCACCATGCCGGCCACGAGAAAGTAGCGGAACGCGTCGACGCCGGTGGCATCGACCATCTCCATGGGGTTCACGACGTTTCCCACGCTCTTCGCCATTTTTTCCCCGCCGATCAGCCACCACCCATGGGAAAAAATCGATTTGGGCATGGGAAGCCCCATCGCCTTGAGCATGGTCGGCCAATAGACGGTGTGGGTGGTGAGAATGTCCTTTCCGATCAGGTGGCAGCTCGCGGGCCAGCGCCGGAATGATTCTTCATCGCGGCGGTAGCCCACGGCGCTGATGTAGTTGACCAGGGCGTCAAACCATACGTAGGTCACGTAGTCGCTGTCGAACGGGAGTTCGATGCCCCAGCTCAATCGCTTCTTGGGCCGGGAAATGCACAGGTCCTGCAACGGCTTTCGCAGGAATCCCAGCGTTTCATTGCGCCGGAACGCCGGTTGAAGAAAATCCGGATTCTGATCGATGTATTCGATGAGCCACTCCTGGTATGTGCTCATCTTGAAGAAGTAGTTGGACTCGGTCAGGCGCTGCACCGGCCGGCCGCAATCCGGACACTTTTCGTCTTCAACTTCCTTGTCGGTAAAGAAGCGTTCATCGGGCACGCAATACCAGCCGTCGTATTCGCCCCGGTAGATCTCTCCCCGGTCGTAGAGGTCCTGCAGGATTTCCTGAACGATGACCTTGTGGCGGTCTTCCGTCGTACGGATAAAATCGTCATTCGTAATTTCCAGCTTCTCCCAGAGCTCCTGGAATGGAACCACGGTTTCATCCGCATGGGCCTGGGGGGAAATGCCCCGCTTTTCGGCC
>Ga0315336_1001110_pt1 | contig 57860 bp, 40 predicted proteins | sample ASW5metaG_FD_204512 | JGI IMG/M metagenome (GOLD analysis project Ga0315336, IMG submission 204512) | Ammonia-oxidizing marine archaeal communities from Monterey Bay, California, United States - ASW #5 | ecosystem: Environmental > Aquatic > Marine > Intertidal zone | place: USA: California...
GGTGGTGGCGGCACGGGCCCCTATGAGAACTACGCAGAGGACGAAGAAGCGCTGCTCAACATCCTGGTCGACCTGATCAAGAACAACATCGATCCAGATAGTTGGGTGTCCGGCGAACCCACCGGAGAAATCACGCCGTTCCGCAGGAATCTCGTGATTCGCCAGACGTCTCGAAATCACCTTGCGTTGGGCAAGTTGTTGACCCAATTGCGGGAACAGCGCGGCATTCTGATCAATGTCGAAGCACGGTTCCTGCAGATTACTTCAGACTGGTTCGAGGAGATCGGGATCGACCTCGACATGTACTTCAACACGAACAGCGCGCTGCTGGATCGTGCCAAGGGCATCGATCAGAATGCGTTGCTCAGTGACTTCTTCTATCAGACCGGTGCGAATGCCGGCCAGTTGAAGGACCCGATCATCTATGGCGGCTATGGCAACTACACGGCGGCAGATGGCTTTACCTATCCCGCCAATACGCTGCTGACAGCCCCGACCGGTGCTAACACGATCGTGGGTGACGGAACTGACACCATCAACTACGTGTATCCGGACGGCCAGCAGTTCGGCAATGCAGTGCGCAACACGGAAGGTTGGAGCCCGATCGGCATCGTGCAGAACTCACTTGGCCTGACGGAGTCCATCGCCAATGGTTCGTTCGGCTCCTTCGCGAGTACTGTGCTCGGTGCAGCCCCCGCCTTGGGCATGGGCATTTCCTTTGTGGATGACATCCAGGTCGATCTGATTGTGAAGGCCACGCAGGCTGACAAGCGGTCAATCACGCTGTCTGCACCGCGGTTGACGTTCTTCAATGGTCAAGGTGCTTGGATCTCCATCAATACGCAGGAGGCTTACGTGGCCGGCCTGCAGGCCAATACCGGTGATGCGTCAGGTGCGTTTGTGCCGCAGATCGCACAGATTCCCACGGGTATCGTGCTGCATCTCAAGGGTGCTGCATCCGCGGATCGTCGCTATGTCACGCTGAATGTGTACTTCCAGAAGACCACGCTCGTAGCACTGGTGCCCTCGGCGACCTTCACAGGTGCGGCCGGCGGTGGTTTCGGTGGCGGCAGTGCTTCGGGCTTCTTCGGCACGGTGCAGTTGCCGACGACCGCTACGCAGGAGATCAAGGTGACCACGTCCATTCCGGACAAGGGCACGGCTCTGCTTGGTGGCCAGCGGGAGACCAAGGAGTACGACACCGAGGTCGGTGTGCCGCTTCTTTCAAAGGTGCCGTACATCAACCGTTTCTTCACCAATCGCATTACAGCAACGTCTGAAAGCACCTTGCTGATCATGCTGCGTCCGGAGATCATCATCCAATCCGAGAGTGAAGATCGACTGTTCCCGGGCCTGACAGAGTCGCTTCGCGCGGGTCTGCCGTATACGCCCTGAGTGAGTCGGTCGGGTCGGCCGGAGGCTTGGTTCGCGGCCACTGGACAGGTCTGCTTGTAGGAAAGGGAGAACATGTCCGAAGGATCGCTGATTGAGACACAGGAGATTGACGGCATCGTCGAAGCGACGTTGATGTGCTCCCGTATTCTCGATGAACCGACAATTCAGGTGATTGGCGACGCCCTACAGGCTGCCATTGCCGATCGAGAGGATCCTCAGATGATTCTGGACTTCTCCCATGTCGAGCACCTATCCTCCTCTGCACTTGGCATGTTGATCTCGCTGAACAATCGGATCCGTGAGGCTGGTGGCGGCTTGTGCCTGTCCGCCATCGACAGTCGTATTCTCGACGTCTTCCGAATAACGAAACTAGACCGGCTGCTCGATATCTTTGAGAGCACCGTCGACGCACGAAACGCTGCACGAGGGTGATGGGGATGACCGCGGCAAACTCTGAAACCTGTGGCAACTGGGAACGTTCATGGTCCATTACCGGAGATCAGGACGAACTTCGTGCCACGGTCGAGGCGATCCATGAGCAGATCAATGCGTGCGGGTGGGATGAGACGGCTTCGTTTGCAGTTCGCCTGGCCATGGATGAAGCACTGTCGAACGCATTGCAACATGGCAATGGTGGTGATGCAGCACAGGCCATCGGACTCGTTGTCAAGGTGGATGGCGAGACTGTCAGCCTGACAGTGACCGATCAAGGTCAGGGATTCGAGCTCAAGTCGGTTCCAGATCCCACAGCGGATGAGAATCTCACGATCGCCTCGGGGCGTGGGTTGGCGCTCATTCATGCATTCATGTCGAAGGTCACCATCGTTCCGCCGGGGAACTGCATCGAGATGCAGCTTGACCGCGCCGATGCCCAAGGCCTCTGCTGACACCCCGATCAGCCTGCAGACCAAACAGTCTGCCAGCGCACACTCTGACGTTCAGGCAACGGATCACAGATGCACAGGTGAGCGTTGACCGGATGTCCCTCAAAGGTAGTGCCGGTGGTTTCCAGGCGATCGTGTTGGCGGGGACTTCGTCGCACCTAATTCGAGAGCGACCTGGCCGCAGCCGTGCTGCAGTTGAACGTGCCGGGGGTGGTGTTCCCTCTGAAGGCCACAAAGACAAACCCCCGCAGGGTTGAACCTGCAGGGGCCTGTTGTCAACGTCATTGGGTGCAGTGGATCAGGGATCGCCACCGCCGCCATCTGCCGGTGTGTCGAGACCGTTGATGTCGACGTAATCCCAGAGGATCGTATACGGGGATCCGCTGCAGGCCACGCCGAGGCGGATGTAGATCTCGTTCTCTCGCTCCGGATCCGGGTTCAGATAGAAGCGAGGATCGTAGTTGTCGTTGGGCGTGTAGTTGTCAAGCACTGGGCTTTCATCGGTTGTCGTCGTATTCGTTGCTGTGTACAGCTGCTCCCACTCGTTGAGTGTGAAGTTGAACACGTACGGAATGATCACGCCGAGGCGGTTTGGACCGCTGCGCTGTACATCAACACTGAATCCTTCGACGAAGTCGAACACGCCGCTTGTCTCGAACGAGATCATGACTTCGATCGCGTTGCCGAAGCCAATGTGGAAGGCAGGTCCTGGGACCCACTCGTTCGTGGCGATCGGGCCTTCTGCAAGTGACTCGGAGTTGACCTGGATCTCCAGATCATCATCGGGAGCGCGAATGAACGCCACTTCGCCGGAGACCAGCTCGCCAGCCAAGACCGTGAAGGCTGCCTGGAAGGCTGGTGGTTCGGTCACGATCTCATCATCATCCGGGGGATCCAGAAGCACAATGTCCAAGGCAAGCTTGTCCAGGCGGGGGAATCGACCGACGCTTCGAGGATTCTCGCCATTGGCAAAGTTGATGTCCCAACCCGGATAGCCGAAGGTGTCGTAGGCATCAAGCGCGCCGAGGAAGCCGTTGGGGATACCCGCTCCATTGGTCGCCGATGTGTAGAGCCGTTCGGCCATGGCGGCGGGGGCCAGCTGGAAGTCATACACCTGTCGCACCAGTCCCTGTGCACAGGCCACCGCACCGGTGATTTGTGCGGCACCAGCATGCGAGCCAGCAAAGGCAGAGCCAAAGTCATTGGTATAGGAGCGACTTCGCGTTTTCTGCTCACTGGCAGTGAGCGTGTTCTGGACTGTGCGGGTGAGGTTCATGTTGCCGCCAGTGGTGGTGACATGACCGCCCCAGGCGCAGAAACTCACAGATGCTGGATTGCGTACAGAAACGGTATTGCCACCTTCATCTCCGGCAGCGAAGTTGGATGACCACCAACGCAGGTATTGGCCGTTCGATGCAGGCACGGCACCGCCGACGATCAAGGTAGCTTCGAGGTCGATGTCAGTTTCTTCCGCACCTTCGATGGGAATGGCACGATCACCTGCCGGTGAAACGACAAGGATGTTCTTGTCCTGGGCCAGCAGGACGAGCTGTTGCAGCTCCGGGACTTCAAGCCAGTTCGTGCCGATCTCCGAGGTGTCCATCGCCAGCAGCAGTACGTCGCCGGGTTGCAGCACGGAGACAGCGCTGAGAAAGGCATCTTCCAGTCGGTTGCCGAACTCCGTTTGCGTCGGGAAGAACCAGGTGCGTGCATCGGGGGCCATGCCGCGGACACCAAAGGTGTTCGTGCCGGGCACCATGCTGCGCGTTGCACAGTCTTCGATGTCGGCACAGGTTGTCCCGCGGTAGAACGTGCCACCAGCAAGGTGACAGCCTTCTTCGGCGAGCAGGTCGGAACATGAGGTCACCAGACAGCACGCGCCGCTGTCACCAAGATCTCCAAGCCCGGTCCAGTTGGCGGTCGGCGACGTGGCGCCGACGACGCCGAGCATCGCAGTTACACGAGAGCCATTGAGGAGATCAACAGTGTTGAGGCCGTTAACGTAGGTGCCGTCTACATTCTTCAAGGACCAGTCGTACTCAGGATCAGGCATGATGTTGCCGAGATCTTCGTGCACGGCTCCGTGCAGGCCATTGGTCTGCAGCCAAGCAGTCTCACCCAGAACACCAATGTTGGTGGCACGACCGCGACCGCCGATTGCGGTTCCGGGGAATAGTGCAGCGTGATTCTGGCTGATCTTCATCAACGAATCGAAGTCGCCGTCGAAGGTGGCGACATCCTGTTCCGGATACAGGGCCAGACCATCACCACCGTAGAACGGGCCGGGAAGCACGTCGTAGATGTTCATGTTCTTCAGGTCCTGCGTACCAGCCGAACGCATGGTCGATGCGAACGGGGCCGGAATCAGTTGTGTGAGATCGATAGAGAAGGATGGGTTGCTGTTCGACGTCCACAGGTCCAGTTCATTGTCATCTGGACCATTGATGTGTCGCACCATTTCGGTGTCAGACGTCTTTGGTGACGTGCTCAGTGCGAGTGTTTCACGAAGTGCTTCACGTGAGATGTTCATCTGCAACGGGAAGTAGTTCGGTGTCTCGTCGTTGAGCAGATCCATGGTGCCCGCAACGCCTGGGTAACAGGTCATGATGGCGGTGTCAGCCATGTCCTGGGTCCACTGTCGCGGCACCCACTCGAAGTCGTTGTACAGGCCGCCATCGGAATCGGCGTCCTTTTCCTCGAGCATTTCACGGACCACACGCAGGCAGCAGTCGTAGTCTTGACAGCCGAGGATGACATTTTCGTCATCGGCGACGATGTCCCACGAGCTCAGACCACTCTCACTGCCGGGGACGTTGCACTGCCCCTTGGGGGAGTAGATGCCCTGACAACGTGTGGCGAACATGGACACGCGTGCGGCCATGGTGACCTCGCGGCGGTAGGACTCCCAGTTGGGATCGCCCGGAGGAACGGCGGCGCTCGGCCGCAGATCGCTGGGCAGCGTGGACTCGAAGTACACGTTCAGTCGCGCGTTACGTGCGTCTGGGTTGTACTGCCACGGGTTGAGCATCACCATGTCCGGGTCTTCAAGCGGCCACTCGGGCGCCATGAAGGGACGGATGCCTTCGCAGGTGAACGAGCTGTAGTCGCCACCGGCGGCCATGTCGTTCATGATGATGTCGAGCGCAATCTGCACGCAGAGGCTGTTCCAACTGTTGGTCTCGACGCCGCCGACGCAGCAACCTGGAATGATCTCGTTGACCGCATCGCAGCAGAGCACTTCATCGCAGGCCGTGCCGGCATAGCAGGACTGCCAACCGGGGAACTGCGAGTTGTCTTCCGTTCCCGGAATGGTCGGGAAGAAGTCGGTGTGCTGGTAGTAGCAGCTGCCATAGACATCCTGCACAGCACCTTCAGGCACGGGATAGCCATACTGGTCGTCCCCCGGGATGCCCGGAGTCTCACCCGGATGGGGGCGCAGTCCGTCGCCGATGTACTGCCACTTGGTGATGCCAGGGCGATCGGCACTGAGATAGCGTTGGCCAGCATTGAAGTCGTAACTCGGTGAGTACCCAAGGTTGTTGTTCTGGGCCGCATCGTGCTCCATGTCGAAGAACTTGGGGTCATTGGTCCAGCGGTTCCAACCCTCGTCCCAAGGGAACGTGTCGACTTCGACGTTGGCGTCTCCCACGACTTGCACTTCAAAGACGTACTGCACGTGGTGCGGGATCACGGGCCAAACGGCGCCGGTCACAGGGTCGGTCCACTCGAAAATGTCGCCAGGTTGCTGCGGCAAGCCCAGTGTCGGGACCCACTCGAAGCATGTCGGTGGCAGGCCGAAGCGGATCGCCGGACCGTAGTCAGCAGGGGTGAAGTTCCGGATGAAGTCTGGTTCCACCTCTGACAGATCATCAACGACAGGGAAGCAGGGCAGGATGCCGGTTTCGATGGAGAAGTCAGGGAAGATGGTGAGGAAGTTGTCGCGCGTTGTGGCGGGGAAGCCCACCGCGGCGATGTTCGGCTGGAAGCCTTCGTCCCACCAACGTGCGGGGTCCCAGCCAGTCCAGTTGGTGTATGTGCCGTTGTACTCCCAGTAGGGCACGAAGAATTCGTAGATGTCGGGCACTTCGAACGTGCCGTTCGACGGCGGCGTGAACCACTGGGCCCAGAAGGGGCGCCAGTAACTGTCATGAATGTCGGTTCCTTCGGGCTCCGGCGTCAGGGAGTTCGCCGGCGTCAACATGTCGTTCTGCCAGCAGGAGAATTGGTTGAGATCTGCACCTTGACCAGCGTCGTAGCAGTCCAGTTGGGTCACGTTCGTCGGTACGCCCGCCACAGCGCACGCGCCAACGACGCTCGTCGGGCCCGTTTCGCCAGTGTCGCAGTCGATGATGCCCAGTGTGGCACCGCAAACCATGGGAACGGCATCGAGATCGTCCCAGACGAGGGTGTGCGGTTTGGAGCCGCGGCCCTGCCAGACGCCACCTTCGGTGACGCATATGTTGCAGGCGCGTTCGTCCAATGTGTTTGATACGAGCCGAGCACTGACCACGACCATGGGGTTCATGGTTCGGTTGGCCGTGGGTTCCTCGCTCTGCCAGTTCCACAGTGGTTCGGCGTTTGGCCCGGCGCGGTCATCGAGGATCACCGTCCAGCCGGTGTACATGGACGCGGCAGGGCTGCGCACGCGGAATGGCTCGACCCCCGGTTCCTGTGTCTTGGCAAACTCCAGATTGCAGACGGACTTTGGCCAGATTGGGTTGGTGTTGTCCCAGATGAATGTGTTGTAGGCGGTCAGCGTGGTGAAGCAGCAGGATCCGGTGATCTGAGGGCAAGCGTCGCAGTTGCCATACGCCAAGTACGCAGAGGGATCCGGCGTGAAGCCTTGGAAGTCGCCGGCGTTGGCCACGCAGTCGAACTGCAGCAGATCCTCGCCTTCGCGAGTGCCCGCCGTGCAGCATGCGCCGTAGTTGTTGACTTGGAGATTATTGTCGAGGCAGTTGGTGAAGCAGTCGTTCGTGGGATCGCCAGGGCCGGTCCATGCGTTACGCACGAATGCCACCGACAAGCCGTCGACGTTCAGATCATCGCACTGGTCGGCGGTCATGTCGCCCAACGAGCCCTCGCAACGCTTCTCCCAGAGCTCTTCGCCAGGCTGGCCGGTCAGCGTGAATACGCAGCAATACACGGCTTCGCCGCGGATGCCGCGTTGCTTCATCTGCTGTCCATTTCGATCGCGTGCGTACCGCTGGCCGCGGCGTAGCTGTCCCATGATGTTGCGTTCATGCAGATCAAGATTGGTATCATGATCGATGTACGGCACTTCGCCGATGGGCTTTTCCCACTCGGTAGCAGCGTCATAGTCTGGAAATCGTTCTGGCAGATTCGTCCTGTCGAAGATGTCCGCGGTCGGTGTATCGATCTTGGAGCCCTCTACGGAAGGGCGTTTGGTGGGCATTGCACGCGGGCCGGTTGAACTGGGAAGCGCCTTCCAAGATGCCACGGAAAGTTGGTGCAGCTCGTCGAGCTGGCGCACCGCGGCATCGACGGCATCGGGCGTGCCGTCGAGCCACATGGTGCCACCGATGTCCTCCATCACAGTGCCGGTCCGTGCTTCGTAGGACGCACGAATCTCGCGCACCTTCTCCTCGGGCATGGAGAGGGCTGCTGAAGCCTGAACATGGGCCGTGTCGAGGACCATCTGAATGCTGGACATGTCTTGTCCGGTGAGTGACAGAAGCCGACCGTCGGGCAAAACGCGTACGGCATCTGCATCGCGGAAGCGCACCTTCATGCGCGAGGCGCCCGTCGTAGGACGGGACAACTCAATCGCGCGGGTGAACGTTGTTGTCGTTTGGAATGTGACTTCTTCGGTCGGCGTGTATGTCACGTCTCGACGGGACTGCGCCGTCGTTGTGAGTGCTGCCGTACCAAGTGCGGTTCCCAGAAGAACCACGGCCAAAACGGTGTGCGTGAAGGTTGCCCGCATCTCTCTACTCCTGTAGACCCAGCGTCCTGTGGGTCACAAATGGCGTCATGCCGGTACGTACCCAATACGGTCTCTCCGAACCGCCTAATCCCCGCCCGAGGGAAGGGCCGCACCTTGCACCGAAGTGTACCACCAGTCATTGTTTGGAGGCCAAAAACGCCCATTTCAAAACGCCGACAAGCCGCAAAAAAGCGGCTTGTCGGGTGTGTTATCAGGGAGATGGTCGACCACACTTGGCCGTGAAGTTTCTCACTCTTCCACGAGCACTGGTGTCATCGTCGGGGGCGTTGCTCCAATAGCCTCGGCCGTCTCAGCGGCCTCAATAGCGACCAGTTCAAGGTCCTCCGCTTCCGTTCGCGGTGGTTCTGCCAGCCTGTTCACCCGTATGTCGGTGTAGGGCTTAAAGCCGGTGCCGGCCGGGATGAGGTGGCCCAGAAGCACATTTTCCTTCAGGCCCTTCAGATCGTCCGTTGCTCCTCGTAGAGAGGCCTCGGTGAGCACCTTGGTCGTCTCCTGGAAGGAGGCGCTGGACAGGAAGGAATCGCTCTGGAGCGAGGCCTTGGTAATACCAAGCAGTCGAATCTCGTAGGTGGCTGGAATGCACTTCTTGGACTTGGCCGTAGCCTTGCCCTCGACGTCCGCCAACGCATTGGCTTCCTTGACGGCACTGCGGTCCACCAGATCGCCAATGATGAAGTTGGTATCGCCGGCATCCGAGATGCGGACCTGTTTGGCCAGATCGGCATTCTTCTGACGCACGATGGACCGGTCGACAATCTCCTCGGGGAGCATGTCTGTGTCGCCGGGCTTGCGGACCAGTGCCTTGCTGAGCATGCAACTGAGAATGGTCTCGATGTGCTTGTCCGAAATCGGCACGCCCTGGGCGCGATACACGTTCTGGACTTCTTCCAGCATGTATGAGAACACCTTCTCTTCGCCCTGAATCGACAGGATTTCCTGTGGATCCAGCGGACCTTCGGTCAGCGGGTCACCGGCCTCGACCCAGTCACTGCGGTGCACAAGCAGGTGCTTGCCCTGGAGCACGTGGTGATCGATCTCAGTACCGGTATCAGTGATGACGCGAATGGTCATTTTGCCCTTGCGGACATCATCATGCAGCTCAACGCGGCCGGAGACCTGTGCCATGACGGCCGGTTCCTTAGGCGTACGGGCTTCGAAGATCTCGGTGACACGCGGCAAACCACCAACGATGTCTGCCGAACCGGCGACATCTTTGGGTTGCCTTGCCAGCATGAGGCCCTGCTTGATCTTTTGGCCTTCCTCCACCTCGATGCGGGCCTTGGCCGGCAGGTGGTGGAAGTCGAGGATCTTGCCGTCTTTGTCTTCGATGACGATCTGCGGGTGCAGATCGCCCGTGTGCTCGATGACAATGCGCTCCGTGGTCGAGCCCTTGACGGCTTCTTCGCGAATGGTCTTGCCGATCTCGATGTCCTTGAAGCGGACGATGCCCGTCTCCTCAGCCAGAATCGGCGTGAGGTGGGGGTTCCATTCGCACAGGACCTGTCCCTTGCGGACCTTGGTGCCGTCGGCGAAGTGCAACATGGCGCCATAGGGCACCTTGAACTTCTCCAACTCGCGTCCGTGGTCGTCCAAGACGGCCACTTCACCCTGTCGCTTCAGCGCCACAAGATGCTTCTCACCATCAAGTTCCACCGGAACGTCGCGACAGTCTCGCAGTTGCACAATGCCGCCAGCGCCAGCTCGATAACTGGTCTCTGTGAGGCTGCGCGAGGCGATACCGCCAGTGTGGAAGGTACGCATGGTCAGCTGGGTACCGGGCTCGCCGATCGACTGAGCGGCAATGGTGCCTACCGCAAGGCCGCCTTCGACCAGGTTCGCGGTGGACATATCCGTGCCGTAACAGCAGGCGCAGATCCCTCGAGCGGTGTCGCACGTCAGTGGGCTACGAACTTGGACTGACTCGATACCAAGCGTCTCAAGGCGTTCGGCAATCGTACTGGTGATGGGCTGGTTCTCAGCCACGATCACCTCATCAGTCATCGGGCTGATGATCGTCTGCCGGCAGGTGCGACCGATCACGATCTCACGCAGCGGCACGTCGACCTCTTCGCCCTTATAGATGGCGCGCTTGCCAATGCCACGCTTGGTCTTGCAGTCGTACTCGGTGACGACAACGGCTTGCGCCACGTCATACAATTTGCGCGTGAGGTACCCCGAGTCCGCCGTCTTGAGGGCGGTATCGGCCAGTCCCTTTCGAGCACCGTGCGTGGACGAGAAGTACTCAAGCACATTCAGGCCTTCGCGGAAGTTGGCGCGAATGGGCGTTTCAATGATTTCGCCGCTGGGCTTGGCCATCAGGCCACGCATGCCCGCGAGCTGCTGCATCTGGCTGACATTGCCACGCGCGCCGGATGTTGACATCAGGTACACGGGGTTGAGATATCGACTGCCCTCCTTGCTGTCGATGGGCATCTCAGTGAGCGTGCTCATGTCGCGGCGGTCGTCGCGTAGCGTCCTGACCAGTGCACCAGTGAGTTCCTCACGGCAACTTGCCCAAATGTCCAGCAACTGGTTGTGACGTTCTCGATTGGTGAGTGCACCGACCTCGAAGTTCTTTTCGACGCGATTGGCCTTTTGCTGAGCGACGTTGATGAGCTCCCACTTCGATGCGGGAATACGCATGTCCGTGATCGCGATCGACAGACCTGAGGTTGTGGCTTGCTTGAAGCCGGTTTCCTTCATGTTGTCGAGCAGATCAAGCGTGGCCGGACGACCGAGACGCTTGTACGTGTCGTCGATCACGCGGCTGCAGCCCTTTTTGCCGAGCGTGCAGTTAAAGAACTGCATGCCGTCGCCAAGGATGCGGCTGAAGATCACACGACCCGCCGTAGTGACGATGCGGTGGTTCTCAGCGATGGGTTCGCTGGGGCCGGTTTCCTGCGTGACTACCTCGGCGAAGCGAGGCAGACGTACAAGGATTCGCTCGTGCAGGTCGATGACGCCGTGATCATGGGCGAGCATGGCGTCTTCGGCGCTGCGGTAGGTCTTGAGTTCAGAATCCGGGCGAGCGTCCTCGAGGTTTATGTGCGTCAGGAAGTAGACGCCCATGATGATGTCCTGCGAGGGCGACACAATCGGATTGCCGTTGGCCGGCGAGAAGATGTTGTGCGTCGAGAGCATGAGCACATGCGCCTCGACCTGCGCCTCGATGGAGAGGGGCAGGTGCACGGCCATCTGGTCACCGTCGAAGTCGGCGTTGTAGCCGGTACACACCAACGGGTGCAGCGTGATGGCATTGCCTTCCACGAGGACCGGCTCGAAAGCCTGGATTCCCATGCGGTGCAATGTGGGGGCACGGTTGAGCAGTACTGGATGCTGGTGAATGACCTGCTCGAGAATGTCCCACACTTCGGGATCACGACGCTCCAGCATGCGCTTGGCGGACTTGATGGTGTCGGCCAGGCCGTGCTCTTTGAGGCGGCGGATGATGAACGGCTGATATAGCTCCAACGCAATCTTCTTTGGCAGGCCGCACTGGTTCAACGCCAGTTCTGGACCTACGACGATCACGGAACGAGCGGAGTAGTCAACACGCTTGCCCAGCAGGTTCTCGCGGAAGCGACCCTGCTTGCCCTTGATCATGTCAGTGAGCGACTTGAGCGGGCGGTTGCTGGAACCAAGCACGGGACGGCGGCAACGGTCGTTGTCGAACAGGGCGTCTACGGCCTGCTGCAGCATGCGCTTCTCGTTGCGGATGATGACTTCCGGGGCGTTGAGGTCCATCAACTTCTTGAGGCGGTTATTGCGGTTGATGATGCGGCGGTAGAGATCGTTCAGATCGCTCGTGGCGAAGTTGCCTGACTCCAGAAGCACCAGTGGGCGCAGATCCGGCGGAATGACGGGAACGACGTCCAGCACCATCCAACTGGGATCGTTGGGCGAGTTTCGGATCTGCTCGACGAGCTTGAGTCGCTTGGCAAGGTCCTTGAGCCTCTGCTTGCTGCGGGTCTTGTTCAACTCTTCGCGAATCTCCGCGGCAGCAGCCGTGAGGTCGAGTTGTCCGAGCAGGTCGAGGACCGCATCGGCACCCATGAGGGCCTTGAACGAGCTGGGGCCCCATTGGCGCTGGAACTCGTGGTACTGGTCTTCATCGATGACCTGACGGAACTCCAGCTCCGTGTCACCGGGATCGGTGACGACAAAGTCCTGGAAGTAGATGACCTTCTCAAGGTCGGCGGTCTTCATCTGCAGGAGCGTGCCCAAGCGGCTGGGCAGGGCCTTGAAGAACCAGATGTGCACGATCGGCGCGGCCAGATTGATGTGGCCCATGCGCTTGCGACGGACACGCGAGTGGGTGACTTTGACGCCACAGCGGTCGCAGATGATGCCCTTGAACTTCGTGCCCTTGTACTTGCCGCAACCACATTCGTAATCACGCTCAGGGCCGAAGATGCGTTCGCAGAACAAGCCGTCCTTCTCAGGGCGGTAGGTGCGGTAGTTGATCGTCTCAGGCTTTTTTACTTCACCGAAACTCCAGCTGCGGATGTCGGTGGGGCTGGCCAGTCCAATACGGACGCAGCTGAAGTCATTGACGCGATCGAAGACGTTTTCGTTCATGGTGTCGCTTCCCGAAGGTGGCGTGTGCTGTGCAAAGTGTTCTGATATCAGTCGGACGTTCGGTTCGGGCGGCCTTAGAGCAGGCTGCTGAGTTCTGACTGCGTCTTCTCCAGTTCGATATTCATGCCAAGGCCCTTGATCTCGTGGCAGAGCACGTCGAAGACCACCGGCATGCCAGCTTCGAGCGTGTGGACACCGCGGACCATGGAGTCATAGATCTTGGTCCGGCCTTCAACATCGTCGCTCTTGACGGTAAGCAGTTCCTGAAGGATGTGGGCGGCGCCATAACCTTCAAGAGCCCACACTTCCATCTCGCCGAAGCGCTGACCACCGGTCCGGGCCTTGCCGCCCAGCGGCTGCTGGGTGATAAGGCTGTAGGGGCCCGTGGCACGTGCGTGGATCTTGTCGTCCACGAGGTGGTGCAGTTTGAGCATGTACATGTAGCCAACCGACGTGGGCTGACTGAACGGTTCGCCGGTGCGGCCGTCGTGCAGCTGAGCTTTGCCACCGAAGGGGATGCGAGCCAGCAGCTCGCGGTCTCCACCGGGGTTCTCGCCGGTTTCTTCAAAGGCCTTGACCTGGTCTTCAACATGCGTGTTGGCTTCGTCGATGGCGCCGAGCACTTCTGCTTCGGTTGCTCCATCAAACACGGGTGTGACGGCCTGGAAGCCCAGGACCTTCGCAGCCCAACCAAGGTGCAGTTCAAGCAGCTGGCCGACATTCATGCGGCTGGGTACGCCCAGTGGGTTCAACAGAATGTCGACAGGAGTGCCGTCTTCGAGGAAGGGCATGTCTTCTTCCGGCACGACTCGGGCGACGACGCCCTTGTTGCCGTGACGACCGGCCATCTTGTCACCGACCGAGATCTGTCGCTTGTTGGCGAGGTAGACCTTGACCATTTCAAGGACGCCACTCTGCAGCTCGTCGCCGCGCTTCATGTGGGCGACCTTGCGTTCCTTCTCTTCTTCGATGGCTTGAATACGTGGCCAGAACTGTGCACGAATCTTGAGGGCTTCGGTGCGGACGTCCTTGCTGCCCTTGATCCACTTCTCGTTGAAGTTCTCGATCTGTTCGAGGATGACCTCTGGAATGTCCGAAGCACCGACCTTCTGCCGTGTGGCGGGGTCGATTATCTCGCTTTCGCTGAGACCGTTCATCACGCTGACCATCTGTTTGAACAGCGACACGGCCTTGGTGTTCATTTCATCTTCGTAGGAGGACATGTCTTCCTTCAGACGCGCCTTCTGCTCGTCACTGAGGTGCATGCGTCGTGAGAAGTGGCTCGTGCCGATCACAATGCCGCTGCTTCCAGCGGGTACTTCCAGCGAGTCGTTCTTGACGTCTTCGCCAGCGCGACCGAAGATCGCGTGCAGGAGTTTCTCTTCCGGCGTTAGTTCAGACTTGCTCTTGGGCGAGACCTTTCCGACCAGAATGTCGCCAGGGCCCACGCGGGCACCGAGGCGGATGATGCCACGCTCGTCGAGGTTCTTGAGCTGCTTCTCGGAGACGTTTGGAATGTCGTCCGTGAACTCCTCGCGACCCAGTTTGGTATCGCGGACTTCGACGTCCATCGAGGAGATGTGTACCGACGTGAACACGTCGTCCTTCACAAGGCGCTCGGAGATGACAATGGCGTCTTCGAAGTTGTAGCCGTCGAACGTGTTGAAGGCGACCAGGACGTTCTTGCCGATAGCAAGTTGGCCCCTCTTCGTACTTGCACCGTCGGCCAGAATCTGGCCGGCTTCAACCGTGTCACCAAGGTTGATGACGGGCTTCTGCGTCTGGCAGGTGCGTTCGTTCAACTGACGGAAGGTTTGCAGCACGTACTCATCTGCGTTGTCGATGATGATGCGCTCGCCGTCGACATAGGTGATTTTGCCACCTCTGCGGGCCTTCACGATCATGCCCGAGTGGTCACCGGCAATCTGTTCCATGCCGGTACCCACGAGCGGGGGGTCGATCTTCAGCAGCGGCACGGCCTGCCGTTGCATGTTCGAACCCATCAGTGCACGGTTGGCGTCGTCATGCTCGAGGAAGGGGATCAATGAGGCAGACACACCCACGATTTGCTTGGGCGAGACGTCGACATATTCCACTTCGTTCTGCGTGACACGAGCGAGGTCACCAGCGTGCCGGGAGAGCACATGGGACTCGTCGATGGCACCGTCGGTCAGCACATCTGCGGTGGCCAGAATCGAAGTCATTTCCTCATCAGCACGCAGGTACTTGACGTCGCCAGTGGTCTTGCCCTTGGTGACTTCGCGGTAGGGCGTTAGAATGAAGCCGTACTCGTCGATCTTGGCGTAAATGCCCAACGACGCGATCAGGCCGATGTTCGTGCCTTCCGGCGTTTCGATTGGGCAGATGCGTCCGTAGTGGGAAATGTGCACGTCGCGGACTTCAAAGCCGGCACGTTTACGGTTCAAACCGCCCGGTCCCAGTGCGGAGAGTCGACGCTCGTGGACCAGCATGGATAGCGGGTTCGTCTGATCGACGACTTGCGACAGCTCACTGCGTCCGAAGAAGAAGTCGATTGCGCTGCTGATGGACTTGGAGTTCACCAGATCGCTGATGCGGGTGAGTTCCTCCGGGTCCTTGACGCTCATGCGTTCCTGCACGGTGCGGCGAAGCTTCAGGAAGCCCTTGCGCATTTCTTCCACAGCGAGTTCATCGAGCGTTCGCAGGCGGCGGTTGCCCAGGTGATCGATGTCGTCGATGTGGGCCTTGTTGCGCTTGGCACGCAGGTCAAGGATGTAGCGGACGACTGCGAGGAAGTCCTCGCCACGAAGGTGCATGAGTGTTTCATCGCAGACTTTATAGCCGTTGCTGCCTTCAAACTTGCGGTTGACGCGGAAGCGTCCCACCTTGCCAAGTCGATAGCGGTTGACGTCAAAGAACTTCTCCTTGAACAACGCGCGAGCCTTGTCGACTTGTGGCGGGTTGCCCGGACGCAGACGGCTGTAGATGCGCAGGAGCGCTGCCTGATGCTCCGTGGCATCTGCCATGAAATCCAGACGTTCCATGGCCAGCGTGTTCAGGATCAGCGGATCATCGGGATCCTGAATCACGCGGATCTTCTTCATGCCCGAGGCCTGAATCGCATCGATGGCGTCGCCTATGGGCGAGCCCACGCGGCAGAGTTCTTCGCCTTCCTCATTCATAATGAGCTCAACCGAGTAATGCTCGGGTTTGAGTTTCTCTACAGCGATATCCGTGATGTCGTGGAATGCTTCGAGAATGGTGTCAGTGCTGGAGAAGGACTCGTCCAGTGCTCTCAGGAAGACGGTTGCCGCGATCTTTGGCGACTGGTCGATCTTCATGGCCAGCACATCTTTCTTCGTGACTTCCAACTCGATCCAAGAGCCGCGTTCAGGAATGATGCGGGCGCCGTGGAGCGGTCGATCGCCGAGGTTGTCGGGCTCGCTGAAGTCCACACCCGGAGAGCGGTGCAACTGGGAGACGATGCAGCGTTCGGCACCATTGACGATGAACTCGCCGCCGCCGCGCATGATCGGAATCTCACCGAGGTAGATGTCTTCTTCCATGACCTCCGCGATGCCTTCGCGGGAGAACTTCACGCGAATGCGGAATGGGCGGCCGTAGGTCAGGCGCAACTCTTTACATTCTTCGGGCGTGTAGCGAGGCTTGTCGAGGTCGTACGAGACGTACTCCACCTTCATCGTGCCGTCGTACGACTCAATGGGGAAGACTTCGCGCAAGAGACTTTCAAGACCCATGAGGCCATCGCGCTCATCGTTCTTTTTGGAAAGTTGGATAAAGCGCTCGTAGGCTTCGGCCTGAACTCGCGTGAGGTTGGGGACGGGGATGGCGTCACCGCGCTTGGAGAAGTCGCGAATCGGGGTCGTGGTCATGCGTTTACCTCGTGGTGGGGGTCAGGTGCATGCAACGCCCGCGCAAGGCACGGGCGCAGAAATACGAGTTTGAGGGTTCGAATCGGCGAGCCGAGGAGTGTACGCGGCTCCACATTTTTTCTCAAGGGCTGGAGGCCCTACTCAAGCAAGTCCTGTGCCAGTTTTCTGAGACCAATAACGGTGTTCGGGTTTTGTTGGGCATTTATCGGGCCTACGGCCAGTTGGTAACTAGGGGGCGGTCTGGATCTGCCCCCTCCTGACCACCTTCCACCGTCCCAAGCAGCTCCTCCCTCGGTCTCTAAAAAGAACCGCCGGTGGATCGGAATCCACCGGCGGTGCGTATTGGCTCAGTTGAGCAACGGCTGCCGTTGCCAGCGGCCACGTGATTCAAGATCACTTGATGTTGACGGAAGCTCCAGCCTCTTCCAACATGGTCTTCAGTGCCTCGGCATCGTCCTTGGAGATCTTCTCCTTGACGCTGGTCGGGGCACTGTCGACGACTGCCTTGGCTTCCTTCAGGCCGAGGCCGGTGGCCTCGCGGACGGTCTTGATCACGGCAATCTTCTTGTCGCCAGCGGCTTCGAGCACGACATCGAACTCGGACTGCTCGGCATCGGCTGCATCATCGCCACCCATGGGGCCAGCCATCATGACGGCACCACCAGCAGCGGGTTCGATGCCGTAGGCATCCTTCATGTAGTCCGCCAGATCGACGGCTTCCTTCAAGGTCAGACCGGCGATCTCATCGCCCATCTTGGTGACCTTGGCGTCGAATGATTTGGCTTCGACTTCTGTTGTTGCGGTTTCTTCGGACATGTGTCCATTCTCCAAACGTTGCCGACTGCAAGAGGGGCCGCCGTGCGACCTTTAACCCCCGAGGGGGCCAGTTCCAGCCGTGGTGTAAGTAAACAGTGCGGGCTCAGCCGACCTTCGCGATCGCTTCGCCCTTTTCCAGTCGTTCCTGGATTTCCTTGACAACGCCGAGGACGCAGCCGCCTGGGCCGGTGGCGCCGCCGACCACGTTGCCGGCCGGTGCAAGCACCAACTGTACGACGATAGCCTTGGACTCTTCTTTCGTGGGGAAGGTGCTCAGGTGCTTGACACCCTTGGCGCCTTCAAAGAACTCTCCGTCGAGCAATGCGGCCTTGACCTCGAGGGCGTCGATCTTCTTCGCCCAGTCGATCAGCATGCGTGCGACATCGACGACGGACTCGCCGCCGTAACACAATGCGGACGGGCCATCGAGGGATGGGGTGAACGCTTCGAGTGGTGTATCGGCGAAGGCCGTGCGTGCAAGTGTGTTGCGAATGACGGTGATCCGTACGCCCTTGGCGTGCAGATCCTGCCGGAGTTCATTGTTCGTGTTGGCGTCAATGCCGCGGACATCTACGAGCAGCGCTTCGGTGAGGTCACCGAATCGCTTCTTGTATTCCGCCGCGATCATGCATTTGATTGGCTTGCTCATGAAACTGCGACCTCCACGCCGGGTGTCATCGTTCCGCTGATGACGCACTTCTTCATGTAAATGCCCTTCACCGAAGCCGGCCGAGCGTTGTCGACCAGCGTGATGAAGTGCTGCAGGTTGTCGGAGAGCTGCTCTTCAGAGAAGCCCATGCGACCGATGACGATGTGCAGGTTGCCACCGTCGTCGTTGCGATATTCTGCCTTACCAGCGGCGAATTCAGCGACCGCCGTTTCGATGTCGGGCGTCACAGTGCCAGCCTTGGGCGACGGCATCAGGCCTTTGGGGCCCAGTACGCGGCCAAGTTGTCCGACGACACGCATCATGTCGGGTGACGCGATGGCGACGTCAAAGTCGAACCAGCCGTCCTTGATCTTCTTGCCCAAGTCATCACCACCGGCTTCAACGGCGCCTGCGGCTTTCATGGCGTCGATTTTGTCGTCGGTGCAGAAGCACACGACGCGAGCGGCTTTGCCGGTGCCGTGCGGCATGGTGACGGCACCACGCAGTTGCTGATCAGCTTGGCGGGGATCGATGCCCAGGTGCACACAGCACTCGACGGTCTGGTCGAACGTGGTCTGCTTGAAACTCTTGAGGAGTTTGACCGCGTCGGAAGGTCCATGCGGTCCGACGTTGTTGATCGCCAGTTCGCGATTGGATCGCTTGCGTGAACTGCGGGTGCGACGTCTTCGCCGACGCAGCCGAGCTTTCCACGACTTGGCCTCTTCGGAAAGGACCGGGGCTTCCTTCGGTGCGGCCGACTCTTCACTGGTGGTCTCTTCGACCACGACATTTTCAGTGCCGGCGGCTTCTGCGGTGTCTTCGTTGGTGTTGTTCTGTTCTTCGCTCATGGTGTTCAGCTCCCCGTCACTTCGACGCCCATGGAGCGTGCAGTGCCTGCAATCATCAGTGCGCCCGAGTCGATGGTTGTCGCATTGAGATCTTCGAGTTTCTCCTCGGCGATCGAGCGGCATTGGTCCATCGTGATAGAGCCGATGATGGTTTGGGGTTCGCCCGATCCCTTTTCAATGCCGGCGGCCTCTTTGATGAGGGCCGCAGCGGGGGAGGACTTGAGTTCGAAGTCGAAGGAACGGTCTGCGTAGATCGAAATCAGGCAGGTCACGGCTTTGCCGTTGAGTTCCTTCGTGCGTTCGTTGAATGCGGTGATGAACTGGCCCGGGTTGATGCCATTGGCGCCCAGTGCAGGACCCAGCGGAGGCGACGGTGTCGCTTGGCCGCCGGGCGCAACGATTTTGATCTGTTTTTCAAGCCTCTTGGCCATGGGGTACTCCTGCCTCCCACCCCCGCTTGTTTGGATCATCCGGCCAGAGACGAAGAAGGGAGTGGTGAACGGCGATAGGTTTTTCGAGCCGCGGAGTGTAGCAGGTACCAGGGGGCAGGTACCAGTGGGCAGGTGCGGGGAGAAGGGACCAGGGGGCAGGTACCAGCGAAGCTGGCCTCTACCCTCTCCTCCCTAGGACTGCAGTGCTAGGCCTATGAACATCCTGACTCCAATCCCGATCGCATCATCATTGAAGTCGAAGCAGGGGTGGTGGACGCTTGGCATGGCGTCTTGGCCCTCTGGAATCAGCCCCAGGGCGAAGAAGCAGGCCGGGACATGCTGCCCGTAATAGGAGAAGTCCTCGGCGCCCATACACGGCAACTCGAACAGTGGGGCCTTAGAAGGCCCGATAAGATCATCCGCAACAGCCTGATAATCACCCATCGCTCCAGGATCGTTGTTCGTGACGGGATAGCCAACCACGTAGTCGATCTCCGCGGTGCAGCCGTGGGCGGCGGCAACGCCTTCCACAAGTTCGAAGAGGCCGGCCTTGAGGATCCCCTGAGCCTCGCTGAAGAGTGCCCTGAGCGTGCCTTGCAGCACGGTATTGGCCGGAATGATGTTGAACGTGGTCCCGCTGTGGATGCTGGTGACGCTGATGACACCGCCCATGACCGGATCCACCCGCCTGGCCACCACGTGTTGGAGGCTCTGGATGACGGCCGCGCTGGCGGCGATGGGGTCGATCGTCGTATGCGGCATGGCCGCATGACCGCCGATCCCCGTGATTGTGATCGTAAAGTGGTCCGCTGCGGCCAGCATCGGCCCTGGCTTGCTTGAAACAACGCCCAGTGGCAGGCTGGGCCAGCCATGCAGGCCGAACATGGCTCGAGCAGGGGGGCCAACGACTGATCCGTCCAGACAGCCCTCGGCACACATCTTCTCGCCGCCGCCGCCACCTTCTTCGGCGGGTTGAAAGACGAAGGTCACGGGGTTGGGCAGTACGCCCTCGTTGGAGAGCCGTTTCAATACTCGTGCGGCGCCCAAAAGCACGGTGGTGTGGCCATCGTGGCCGCAGGCGTGCATCTTGCCCGGGTGGGTTGAGGCATACGGAAGCCCGGTCAACTCTTCAATGGGCAGGGCGTCAATATCCGCCCGCAGTGCGATCGCCGTGTCAGCGGAGCCCGGGATGTGGGCGATCGTGCCCGTGCCCCCGGCAAAGCCGGTCTTGTGCTCGATGCCGGCGGCCGTCAAGGCTTCGCAGATCTTGTCGCGCGTGCGATCTTCTTCATAGCCCAGTTCGGGATGGGCGTGAATGTCATGCCGAAACTCGATGAGTTCGGGGAGGAGCGTGGTTAGGGTTTCTTCGGCGAGGGGAGGGAGAGGCATGGCAAGACACTATAGGTGCCATGTTGCAGGGGCCAGAGGGCAGCTGGCAGATCGCGATTGCAGGTGAGGAGGTGCTAGTCGGGACCCTGACTGGCGCCTCCAAACTGCCTCCTGCAAACGCGATCTGGAATCGGCCCACTCCTGACCCCTGCGCCCCTCCTTGGTACCAGACCCCCTGGAACCTCCACCTACCGTCGCAGTCTTGGTACCCCAATCTCATCGCGTACCTGATTCACCCGCTCAAGGGCTGCGGGGTGGTGCCGCAACAACTTTGTCAACTGCGACATCGAAATGCCCAAGGCCCCAGCAGCCTTCGCCACATCCCACCGATGCGCGTTGATGCAGTCCAAGGCCTCAGACAACAAGGCCGGATAGTCGCGGTGCTTGGGATTGACACTGATCTGCTTGCCCTGTCGCCGCGTTTCCCACAAACGGGACACGGCCTTGAAGCGGCCCCGGGTGCGAACCTGCAACGCCAGCCGCAGGCGCAATCGTCGCAGAGCGACGGATCGATTCTGGTCTTGCGAGCGCCGCTCAGAGGCACTGCCATGCATGCCGGTGGGTTCATGCACGAGACTCGCTGCGGTGCTGCGCCGATTACGATGCTGACCACCGGGCCCCGTGGACTGCCCGAAGGACACGTTGCACTGCTTGAGCAACTCGATGTCCTCCAACGTCGCCGGATGCGGCGCGGGGACTAAGAGACAGTCACGTGGATCAAACGCCATTAGTCCTGCACTCCCAGAGGCAATCGCGCCTTCGCCTGCAGGCCAAGGCCCTGCACTCGTCCAGCCGCCAACTGCGCCACACCAAGCACTGCAATCATCGCTGCATTATCCACGCAAAAGTCGGGGGCCGGCAACCGTAACGGAAGGTCATTCGTGTGCGCCACATCCTGCAGCATGTTCCGCACGGCTGTGTTGGCAATGACGCCGCCGCCAGCAACGAGACACTGCACATGTGCACAGTCCTCCATCGCCAGCTCCAGGCCACGACGCAGCCCACGCACCGCCGCGTACTGGAATGCCGCAGCCATGTTGCAACGCGTGCTGTCGTTAATGTCATCCAACGCGCGCGGAAAGACAGTCACGCCATCGATGCGTTTCGGCTGCCCACGCAGGGCATAGAGCAATGCGGTCTTGAGGCCGCTGAAGGAGAAACCGCCTGTCTTGGGCCGTCCGATGGGTAAGTCCAGACTTTTGGGATCGCCCTTTGCCGCAAGTCGCTCCACCGCCGGACCACCCGGATACCCCGCCCGCAGCATTGTGCCGGCCTTGTCGAAGGCCTCGCCGATTGCATCGTCAATGGTCCAGGCGAGCAAGGTGGCGTCACCTGCATCATCCAGACGAAACACGTGTGTGTGACCGCCCGACGCGACCAGTCCAACAGCCGGCAGCGGGATCGGTGCATCGTCCAGCCCGGCAGCATGCAGATGCGCCAACACGTGATGCACACCTAGCAGTGGCTTGTCCAGCGACCACCCCAGCGCCTTGGCGGCGCTTACGCCTACCAACAACGATCCAATCAAGCCCGGTGCATGGCCCACGGCGATGGCATCGAGATCGTGCAGCTTGACGCCGGCGTCCAGACAGGCTTCACGCACCACCGGCGTCAGACGCTCCAAGTGCGCACGACTGGCGACCTCCGGCACAACACCGGCATAGCGTTCGTGCAGATCGTGCTGTGAAGCAACGATGTTGCTGCGGACACACCGATCGCTGTCGACGATCGCGGCCGCCGTTTCATCACAACTAGACTCGATACCCAGAACAAGCGTCATGGCTCAAGTGTCGCCGATCTTTTCCAACATCGTCGTACTCAACGCAGCACGGGCTACAGCGGGGTCATCTGCCCGCCATGTGCCCAGTGCGACGCCGTCGGCATCTCGCAGGATGACTTCGACGGTGCCGACGCGTGTGTCATCTGGCAAGGCGTCGAATCCGCGGGGGGCGTCGATGCCGGCATCGGTCAGTCGGGTGATTTCCGACTCAACCGTTGTGAGGCGATCGAGCAGCAGGGTCTGCGTGCTGCGCGCACGAGTCAGTTCATCCGAGGGCAGTTGAAAGGCCTGATCAGCGTCGTCGTCCAACTCGGGCCAGGCGGCATTCTGCAATCTGGCGAGCAGCAACTGGGCCGCCTCGGCCAGTGCAGGATCGGCCAATGTGTCGCGAATCCACTGCGGGTCTGTAGCGCCGTCCAATACTGGCTCCTCGCGCGTGATGATTCGCCACGGCTCACGAGCCTGTATCCGAGCCAGCCGCTGCGACTCATTTTCAGGCACGATGCAACCATCGGACGGATCGACGCCCCAAGGCGCGTCTGGCGTGTCTTTGCGTCGCTGAATGATCCGGCCGTCGGGCAGGGCGTAGTGCGCCGTTGTGAACTTGACCAACCCCTTGTTGTTGTCCAGCGGACGCACTTCCTGCACGGTGCCCTTGCCGAAGGTCCGCTCGCCCAGCACGCGAGCGTCACCGCCATGCTGCAGAGCGCCGGCGAGGATCTCACTGGCTGAAGCGGAGTGTTGATCAACGAGCAGCACGACCGGCAGCTGCTCGGCGGCATGTCCAGGACGTGCGCTGTAGGTGCGTGACTCCGCAGCACGGTCTTCGCGATCCGGGCGAATGTGCACGATCGGGCCGTTATCGAGAAAGAGGTCAGCTGCGTCAATGGCTGCCGGAAGTGCACCGCCGGGGTTCCCCCGCAGATCGATGATCAGTCCGTTGAGCGTTTCGCCATGTGCATGAAGAAAGGCGACCAACTCCTGCGGAGTGGAGTTGGTGAACTGGTCGAGTTCCAGATAGGCCATGCCGCTGTCTTCATCCAGCCAGTGCCGCCACTGGCCGTCGCGTCGAAACAGCCCTTCTACGGTGCCGGCATCAATGGCGCCACGCACGACCTCGACGTCTTCCTCGACGCCGTCGGGCCGGCGAATGCGCATGCCGACGGTCGTTCCGGGCTTGCCCAAAAGCAGATCGACGCAGTCCTGAGAACTCAACCCGTGCGTGTCGGTGCCGTCAATGTCGAGCACCAAGTCGCCGCCGCGCAGTCCGGCGTCGTATGCCGGGGAGCCGTCCAACGGCGTCACGATCAACAGCCGATCCTGCGAGGGACGTATTTCCGCGCCGATACCCGTGTAGCGACCGCTCATTTCCTTCTCAAAGACGCCCTGCTGAGCCGGCGCCACGTAGATCGTGTGGGGGTCGTCAAGCGAGTCCACCATGGCCTTGAGTGCGGCACGCTGCATGGCCTCAGGGTCAATAGTCCGGACATAGCGATCGCCCAACAGTGTGCGAACGTCGATGACGGGCGTGTACCAGTCGTAGTCACGTGATCGAGCGGCGATGGCCTGTGGCAACTCCAGCAGCAGAACCATGGCCAGCATGGCAATGAGCAGGGGAGCGACGATCTTGCGAATGTTCATGGGGGATACTCGTTGAGGCAGGACGTACCATGCTGGTGTAATGGACTGATGCAGTGACGCTCCATCCTACGTCACGACGCACGTTCCTTCGGCAGGAGATTGAATCGACCCCATGACGCAGCAGGACCGCGAGCAGATCAAGGTTGCCCGAGAACGGGCCGTACTTGTCGCGGTGCAGTTGCCTAAGGCGACGGTGCCTCTGCAGGCACGGTTGTTGGAACTGCACGCGCTGGCCGATACGGCCGGGGCCGTGATCGTTGGTGAAATGACACAGAAAATGCGGCTGCCCAAGGGCAAGACGTTTCTGGGCAAGGGCAAGGTTGAAGAACTCGTCGGCTTGATCAAACTGGTCGACGCCGGCGTCGCCATTTTTGACCACGATCTCTCACCTGCGCAGATTCGCAATCTTGAGCAAGCGTGCGAAGTGAAGATCATCGATCGCAGTGAATTGATTCTGGACATCTTTGCGCGGCGTGCCACGACGCACGCGGCCAAGTTGCAGGTTGAAGTGGCGCAGCTGCAGTACACCTACCCGCGACTGCGAGCGATGTGGGATCACCTTGGTCAGATTACCGGCGGTGCGCCGGTGGGCATCGGCACGCGCGGCCCTGGTGAACAGCAGCTTGAAATCGACCGGCGACTTGTGCAGCGGCGTCGCAAGCAACTCAAGCGTGAACTGGATCGCATACATGATCGCACCGTGCGTCAGGTGGAGAAGCGCAACGCAGATCACCACACCGTTGGACTGGTGGGGTACACGAATGCCGGAAAGTCGTCGCTGTTCAACAAGCTTACCGAGGGCGGCGCCTTTGCGAACGATCAGTTGTTCGCGACCTTGAGCACGCGTGTAGAGCGGTGGGTGCTTGGCGGTGGTGCGCAAGTGCTTGTGAGCGACACCGTCGGTTTCATCCGTGATCTGCCGCACCATCTGGTTGCCTCATTCCGCTCTACACTCGAGGAGACGGTGCACGGCGACATGCTGGTGGTGGTGGTCGATGTGTCCGAAGACGGCGCTCAGGAACGGTTGCGGACGGTGCTGGAGACGCTCGACGCGATTGGTGCAACCGACCAGTATCGGCAACTCGTGTTGAACAAGATCGATCGACTGGACCGCAGTGACGAGTTGCTTGGCTGGCTCAGTCGGCATCCCGATGCGATTCCCGTCAGTGCGAAGACCGGCGAGGGCCTGAACCGCTTGGCCGAAGTCGTGCGGGAGACCGTATTCGGGCCGGTCCATGCGTTGAAAATTCGATTGCCGCTTTCGGATGCCGCCGCGGTCGCCTTTCTTGAGCGACGCACCGAGGTGCTCGACCGTGACTATCAGGGCGAAGACGTCATCATGGAGGCACGCCTCGGCCGACGTCAGGCACAGGAACTGCAGTCGCACACGCGGAACGCCACGATCGACGATATGCCGCTTGCACAACAACTGGATGTGATCTGGCCGCCAGTGATTTCGGCCGACGACTCATGCCGCATTCCGCTGCATCGTGTGCAGGCCCCGGAGGCGGGATGGGGGCGCACACCGGCATGACCGACGCCATCGATCGCTTTGCCAATGAGCTTGATCCGATGCTCGTAGAGCATGTACGCACGTGGAAACGCCATCGCGGCCTTGAGCCGCTTGTGGATTCACTGCGTACGCAGACCGATCGCCGGCGTTTCATGGATATCTGGATTGAGGCCATGGCGGCCGATCGATTGCTCAATGCAGGGTGGTCGCTGGATGCAGAAGTACAGACGCCCAACGGTCGGACCTGCGATCTGCGCGCGTCCCGTGATGGACGTGCCTTCTATCTGCATCTCAAACGGCTGCACGAGCCCGAAGAGCACGCTCCCAGACAACTGGTGCTGTCTCCGCGGCTGCGCGTGTTGGAGCAGATTCGCCGTCCGTATCTGGTGCGCATCCGGTGGCGAGAAAAACTCGACGACGACGCCATGCAGCACCTGGTCGAACGTGCGTCGGCCTTTCTGCATGGCGCAAGTCTGGGCGAGGAGTTGACCGTGCGCGACGCGGAAGGCAGAGAGGTTGGTGGTGTGCGGGTCGTGGGGCCGTGGGAAGGCGATCATGTGTCATTGGCGATCGGCCTGCCGGGGGGGTTCATTGATCGCACGGATCGCATTCGGAGCCTGCTGATGAAGGCGTATGAGCAGTTCATGCCGCGGGCGGACAACGTCATTCTTGTTGCGGGTGCGCGCCAGGATGTCTTCCGTGAGTTCGAGTCCGCAGTCATGGGGACACCGGAAGAGCGGTGGGATCAACACCCTGCCCAGGGGCATCGCGTGGCCTGGGGACGTGCCGCCGACGGCTTCTGGAGTGGCGGTTCGCGTCCCGAGTCAAGGTTGTGCGGCTGGTGCCGTTTCCGTCCGGATCTGCCGGTGATGCATGCGGATGTCGTGCCACGCGAGGTACCCGCGCCGGACAGTTGGCTGGAAGATGCCGTCATGCCGCTGCGGTGAGGCTCTAGCAGGCCCGTCAGGCGGGTATCCTTCGCGACCCGAAGGAGACTCCTGCGATGCTTGATCCCCGCATGACCACACTTGCCGAAGGCCTGGTCGGCCATTCCACACAGCTGCAATCCGGTGAGCATGTGCTTATCGAGGCCTTTGATGTACCCGAAGCCATGGTGATCGCGTTGATCCGCGCCACACGTGCGGTCGGTGCGCATCCACACGTGGCCATTCGCAACAGCCGCATCAGCCGGGCGCTGGTGGTAGAGGGTGCAGACGAGCAATATGAGTTGATGGCGGCAAGCGATCTCCATCGCATGCAGCACATGGACGCATACATCGGACTGCGCGGCGGGCTGAATGCCAGTGAGTCAGCGGGCATTCCGTCGGATCGACTGCAGGCTTGGGGGCGACTGTACGGCCAGCCGGTACACATGCAGGAACGGGTCAAGCGCACACGCTGGTGTGTGCTGCGTTGGCCAACGCCTTCGATGGCGCAACTCGCCGGCAAGAGCACCGAGGCCTTCGAGGACTTCTACTTCGATGTGTGCACGCTGGACTACGGCGCCATGGCGGATGCCGCAGAGGCGTTGCGCAAGCGCATGGCTGAAACAGATGCAGTGCATCTGAAGGGTCCGGGAGATACGGATCTGACATTCTCGATCAAAGGCGTCGGCGCCGTGCCGTGCACGGGTTCCCACAACATCCCGGACGGCGAGGTGTTTTCGGCTCCGGTGCGTGACAGCGTCAACGGCGTCATCGCATTCAACACACCGACGCTGTATCACGGCAACGCGTTCAAGAACGTGCGGCTGACTTTTGAGAGCGGCAAGGTGGTCGAAGCCACGGCGGATCAGGGCGGAGCGGAACTCGAGGCCATTTTCAACACGGACGAAGGTGCCCGGTATGTCGGCGAGTTCGCGATCGGGTTCAATCCCTACGTGCTCGAGCCCATGATGGACATTCTGTTCGACGAGAAGATCGCCGGTTCACTGCACTTCACGCCCGGGCAGGCTTACGACGAGGCCGACAACGGCAATCGCAGCGATATCCACTGGGATCTCGTGCTGATTCAACGACCGGAGTACGGCGGGGGCGAGATCGTGTTTGATGGGGAGACCATTCGGAAGGATGGCCAGTTTGTGGTTGGGGATCTGGAGGGATTGAATCCGGAGCAGCTGGGGTAAGGGGGTGGTAGGTGCCAGGGGGTCCTGGCCCTGACTGGACCCTATAAACCTAGTATCTGGAACCTACGAAGCTGGTACCTGCAATCTGGTCCACCTTCCTCCCATCTCTCCCAGTCGCTACAACCCCTCCCTTACCCCGCCGAATCTCCGTTCCACCGCTCCAGTCCCTCCATGACTGCGTCGATTCCCCTTGCAGCATGGGAGACGGCTTACTTATGGAATCGCGACTTGGTGATGTACTCGTTCAACGAGGCGTTTTGAACGCTGGACAAGTTGACCGCGTGGTGGCCGAACAAACTCGCACGGGCGAGCCGTTCGGCGTGCTTTGCGAAAAGTTCTACGACGTGGATCCTCGTGACGTTGAAGCCGCGTGGGGCGAGCAATATGCCCGCTTGACTATGCGGGTTGACCCGCAACGGGAAGACTTCGATCAAGACATTCTAGGCCTGCTCGACCGCCGCCAAGCCTGGCAGTTCGGCTGCATCCCGGTGCGGTGGGACGGCACCGAAGTCATGGTCGTCACGACCGACGCCAACCTCGTGCGCGCCCATCGATTCTGCACCAAGTACATCGCCCACCCTGTGTATCTGGTGCTGTGCGAACCTGAGGATCTGCAGACAGCGCTGGAGCGGTGGTATCCACTCCCCGGCGCAGCCGCGGCGTGAGGGAAGCTGGCCCCTGCAACCTGGCATCCTCTTCCCGGCGCCTGCCCCCTGACATCTAATGGCGAGACCCGGACTTGAACCGGGGACACCGGCATTTTCAATGCCGTGCTCTACCAACTGAGCTACCTCGCCGCTGGTGATTGGTGCAGGGTACTCAATCCCCGCGCACGTGGTCAACGCTGGATGTGCTTCACCGGTAGTTCGCCCTGCAGATCGACGCGGGCATCCTTCAAGCACGGGAACTTTCGTCGCCATCGTCGCAACGCATCGAGATCCACCTCGCCCCGCAACACACAATCATCGCTTCCGGCCTCAGCGAGCACTTCGCCATCGTGAGAGACAACCAGAGACCCGCCTGTGTACGACAGGTTCGGATCGCTGCCCGTGCGATTCACGGCCACGACAATCGCCTGATTCTCAATGGCCCGAGCAATCGCCAACGCCCGCCAGTGATGCATGCGTCCCTCCGGCCACGACGCGCCCACAGTGAATACCTCTGCACCAGCCAGGGCTGCCTTGCGGAAGGCACCTGGAAAGCGCAGGTCGTAGCAGGTCAACGGGCAGACGTACGTGTCGGCAACATCCAGCAGCACCAGCGCCTCGCCGGCGTCGTACACGGTGTGCTCCTTCCCGACTGAAAAGGGATGCAGCTTCACGGCAGTGCCGATCAACTCTCCCTGCGGATCAAAGAGTCCTGCCACGTTCAGGCCGCGGCCAGCATCGGTCCGCTGCGCCCAGCCATGCTGAACCCAGCACTGCGTACGTTTGGCCAGCGTGCTCGCCCAGTGCTCGGAGCGGTCATCGACAATGGCGTCCAGATCGAACCCAAAGCCCGTGTCGCCCAGCTCCGGCAGCACGATCAAGCCGCCGGGGGTGACACCAGCGGCATCGATCAGAGCCTCTGCCCGGGCATGGCTGGCAGGCTTATCCTCCCAGACGATGTCGTATTGGACGAGATGGACAAGCATGGGTGACACGCCGCCTGCCGTGAGGCGGGCGAAAAGGGCGACCGACGGGAGTCGAACCCGCGACATCCTGGATCACAACCAGGTGCTCTAACCAACTGAGCTACGGTCGCCGTAGATCGGGCAGGGTACGTCGGCGAACAACATGGGTCAACGGCACCTGCCGCTGTTACAATGCTCCGCTTCCTTTGGCCGCCAGGCAAGAGGCCTTCCGAGCCCGGAGCACCCACGCATGCCGCCCGCCACCACGACCGATCTCCTGACCTTCATCACGACGGTGCACGACAATCTGACCCCCGCCCGCCTTGTCGAAGAGGCGCTGAAACGTGGCGAAGGCGTGCTTGCCGCGAATGGCGCACTGGCAGTCGACACCGGCGATCGCACCGGTCGAAGCCCGAAGGACAAGTTCCTCGAAGACACGCCGGGCGTGCACGACAACATTGACTGGGGCACCGTCAACAAGCCCATTTCGCCGGAGCACTTCGCAGCGATCGAATCGCTGGCGCATGCTCACCTTGACCGTCAACCATGCCTGTACCGGTTCGATGGCTACTGCGGCGCAGACGAAAACTACCGCCTGCGCGTGACGGCGATCACTGAGTTCGCCTGGCATGCGTTGTTCGCCCGTACCTTGTTCATCGACAGCGACGATGCCAGACAGGACCCCACTGGCTGGACCATCTTGAATGCGTCCACGCTGCGATTGCAGAATCCCGAGCAGTACGGCGTAGAGAACTCGATCGCCATCGTGCAGTCGCTCGAACAGAAGAAGGTCATCATCATCGGCACCGAGTACGCAGGTGAAATGAAGAAGGGCCTATTCTACGCAATGAATTACGACATGCCCGATGTCGATGTATTCCCGATGCACTGCAGCGCCAATGTCGCAGCAGACGACTCGGACAACGTCGCATTGTTCTTCGGCCTGTCCGGTACCGGCAAGACCACCTTGTCCGCTGACCCGGGCCGTCCGCTGATCGGCGACGACGAGCACGGCTGGTCCGATCGGGGCGTGTTCAACTTCGAAGGCGGCTGCTATGCCAAGTGCATTAAGCTCACCGAGGAAGGCGAGCCGCAGATTTGGAATGCCATTCGCTTCGGCTCCGTGCTTGAGAACACGACCATGGATCCGGACACCCGCGTGCCGGACTACGACTCCGCGGTCAAGACCGAGAACACCCGCGTCACCTATCCCGTGGATTTCATTCCCGGTGCCGTGGTGCCGTCGGTGGGGGGCCACCCGAAGAACGTGATCTTCCTGACTGCCGACGCGTTCGGTGTGCTGCCGCCCGTAGCCAAACTCACTGCCGAGCAGGCCATGTACTACTTCGTCAATGGCTACACATCGAAGCTGGCGGGTACTGAGGCCGGCGTTACCGAGCCCACACCCAACTTCAGCCCCTGCTTTGGCGGCCCGTTCCTGCCGCGTCCGGCCATGGTGTACGCCCGCTGGTTGGCCAAGCGTGTCGCCGACCACGGCGCCGACGTCTGGCTGCTGAATACCGGTTGGACCGGCGGCCCCTACGGCACCGGCGAGCGGTTCAGCCTGGACTGGACAAGAGCCTTCGTGACGGCCATTCTTGATGGTTCGCTGCGGGATGCGAATTGGACGGCCGACGACGTCTTTGGCCTGCTGACGCCAGACACCTGCAACGGTGTTCCGGACGAGGTGCTTGTGCCGCGGAACACGTGGGCCGAGTCATCCGACTGGGACACCGCAGCCGCCGATCTGGCTGGCCGTTTCCGCACCAATGCCGCAAAGTACGATCTGGATCCTGATGTGCTTGCAGCCGGGCCGCAAGGCTGAGCAGCCGCCAGAACCACTGTTTGACGACTGAAGCACCGCCGCGGTGGCCCGATAACGAGCCACCGCGGCGGGGTTTTTCGGGCCATCTGGGGGGGTTGTGCGGAATGTCCACGTCAACCCCGAAAGAATCACCCACACAACTGGACTGTCCTCTATGTCCGGTCGATTCCCGCATCGGACCAAACGATTACGCCCTGTCTTGGGGCACACACGAATTTTGCGAGGACCGACGAATCATGAATCCATTCGACAAGGATGTTCTTACCACCGGCGAGGTTGCCAAGATCTGCAATGTCGCCGCCCGAACCGTCAGCAAATGGTTCGACTCAGGGCAACTGCAGGGGTACCGGATTCCCGGTTCCAAGGACCGACGCATTCCCGTCTCAAGCCTGCAGCGGTTCATGCGGGCCCATGGCATTCCCATGGACGGCCTTATGACTGGCCGCACCCGCGTGCTGATTGCAGACACCGACACGGCTGTCTGCGAGGCGCTCTCCGACGTCTTCGGGTCTGAAACTGACTACGAAGTGCGGTGCTGCAGTTCGGCCTTTTCGCTTGGCATGGAGTGCGAGCGTTTCCGCCCACACGTGTTGCTGCTGGACATGGGCATGTGCGGGGGTGATCCAAACGCCACCATCGCCTCGATCCGCCGCAATGAGGATCTCCAAGGCATGAAGATCGTCTGCATGGGTCGCACGCTCACCGACGGCCAGGCGGCCGCACTGGGCCAAGGCGGGTGTGATGGCACGCTTCGCAAGCCCTTCACGGCACGTCAGGCGGTGTCGTGCATCAGCGACGCGGCCAATGTCATGTGCTGACAACGGGTCCTCAACTCGACAAGAAGACGCGGCCGTCCTGAATGGACGGCCGCGTTTGTTTGATGACCGCTCGACGGGGCTATCCTGTGTCCATGCGCGTGGGCCTGACGCGACACGACCCGACCATCGGCGACTTGCAACGCAACGCCGAAACCATCGCCTCCGCCATCGCGGCGGCGGGGGATGTCGATGTGCTCGTGTTTCCGGAACTTGCGATCTGTGGCTACCCGCCGCGTGACCTGCTGTTTCGCAGTGGATTCGTCGACGCCTGCCGGCAGGCCGTCGAGTCGCTGGCCACAGACGTTCCGGACAACCTGTTGGTGTTAGTGGGCACACCCTGGCCCGTGGATGGCAATGTCGCCAATGCAGTAGTTGTGCTGCGGGGCGGTCGCGTTGAAGCGGTATCCGCCAAACGACTACTTCCGGCCTACGACGTCTTTGACGAAGACCGGTACTTCACACCGGGTGATGGCCCTTGCATCATCGAACATGCCGGTCGACACATCGGTGTGCTGGTGTGCGAGGACTGCTGGCAGGGCGGCGATGTCGACGCGGGGCCGTATCCTCATGACCCAGTTGCTTCCGCCGTCAAGGCGGGGGCGGATGTGCTCGTGATCGCCTCGGCCAGCCCGTTCATTCTGGGAAAGCACGAACGCCAGCGGGCGCGTCTCGCCGAAGTTGCCAAAGCGCATGGCGTGCACGTGTGCGCCGTCAATCAGGCCGGCGCCAACGATGACTTGATCTTCGACGGCGACGCCATGGCATGCGGTCCCGATGGTGGATTGCTCGCACTGCGAGAGCCCTTCGAACAGTCTGCGTGTCTGAATGTGGATCTGAATGCAGAGTCGAACGTGACGGTGCCCAAACGCGACATCCATGCACGGCGCATCCATGCGCTGACGGAGTCCATCGCCGGGTACATCGGCAAGACGCAGTCTGACGGCGTGCTGCTGGGGATCAGCGGCGGCATCGATTCCGCCGTAGTGGCCACGCTGGCCGTCGCGGCACTGGGGCCGCAGCAGGTGTCTGGCATCACCATGCCCGCTCGATACACGAGCGACGAGACACGGTCAGATGCACACACGCTCGCAGAGCGTCTGGGTATCCAACTGGAGACCATCGACCTAGAAGGGTTGCATGCGGCGTGCCGTGAGGCGCTGGGCGACGCTGTGCACGACGGCGATCTCACGGATCAGAATGTGCAGGCCCGGCTCCGTGGCCTGCTGCTCATGGCGCGTTCGAATGCCGCTGCGTCGCTCGTTCTGTCCTGCGGCAACAAGTCCGAAATCGCCGTGGGCTACGCCACGCTCTACGGCGACATGAACGGCGCGATGTGCCCATTGGGCGACGTCCTCAAGACCGACGTCTACGCCATGGCCAGCTGGATGAACTCGCGTTACGCAGAGCTTGGATTCACGGCACCGCCCATTCCACAGCGCATCATCGACCGTCCGCCGACAGCGGAGTTGCGGCCTGACCAATGCGATCAAGACAGCCTGCCGCCGTACGACGTGCTCGATGCTATTGTGCGGGGCATCGTGGAAGCGGAGCAGGACGACGACACCGTGGCTGCCGCCGCCGGTGTCGATGCGGCGATGGTCGAACAGTGGCGACGCACTATCGATCGAGCGCAGTTCAAACGCTCGCAGGCGTCGATCATTCCCAAACTCACAGCACGCGCCTTCGGCCGCGGTCGGCCCTGGCCGATCGTGTCGAACCCCACAGTCGCACCGGTTCCGGAGCGCAGCACCTGATGCCCATCCGGCTCCTGCCTGCCCACGTCGTCAATCAGATCGCTGCGGGCGAAGTGGTTGAACGTCCCGCCAGTGTCGTGAAGGAACTCGTGGAGAACGCGATCGACGCCGGCGCCACGCAGATCGAGGTCGACTTGCTCGAAGGCGGCCTTGAGTCGATTCGCGTGCGTGACGACGGCGAGGGCATCGTGCCTGACGAACTCAGACTGGCGGTAGCGCCGCATGCCACGAGCAAGATTTCAGCCGCAGAGGATCTCGACGGCATTGCCACCATGGGCTTTCGCGGCGAGGCACTGGCGTCGATCGGCAGCGTCAGCAGGTTGGAACTGCTGTCGCGGCGGCACGACGCCGAAGCTGGCGCCCGTCTGGTCGTGGACAACGGCGACATGCATGACATGGAGCCGGCGGCATCGCCCCCCGGCACGACGATGACGGTGGGGCGGCTCTTCGCCCGCGTGCCGGCGCGTCGGAAGTTCCTCAAGACCGCGCGGGCAGAATCCGGCCGCGTGCGGCGCGTACTGCGCGATCTTGCAGCAGCGCATCCCGGTGTCGGATTCACCTACAGCACAGACGGCGTGATCAGATTGGAACTGCCGACAGGGCAGGCACCGAGAGATCGTCTGGTGGCGCTGCTGGGACGCGAACTTGGCGACAGCCTGATCGACATTGATGTCGAGCGTGATGGCGTCTCCATGTGGGGTGTCGTCGGTCCGCCCGATACGGCACGGCCGGCGTCAACACACCAGATCATCTGCTTGAATGGGCGCCCCATTGTTGACCGAGCGATCCGTCAGGCATTGCGTGAGGCTTTTCGAGGACTGATCGAGCCGTCTCGACACCCGATTGCGGCGTTGTTCATTGGCGTCGATCCCACCCGCGTCGATGTGAACGTGCACCCCGCGAAGACCGAAGTGAGACTGCGCGATGAACGGCTCATCTTCGTAGTCGTGCGAGACGCCGTGCGGCGGGCATTGGAAGGCCGCGATCTGATTCCCGACTTGCCATTGCCGTTGCCTGAGCGACGTTCGGAGGCCAGAGCGTTGTTCGGCGCCGGGAAAGTACTGACCGTTTCGGATGGGTCTTCTGTGACACAAGTACCTGCAACGCAGGCCAGTCGCTTTGCCTCGGATCCCATCGACGGCGTCAAGCCAACGACACGGTTCATGCAGTTGCACGACATGTGGCTCGTGGTTGAGGACGAACAGGGCATTGTGATCGTGGATCAGCACGCACTGCACGAACGCGTCATGTTCGAGCGGCTGCTGGACCGCATCGGCCAGGGCGACCTGCCAGCGCAGCATCTCATGGTGCCGGTGGCCGTGGAGGTTGAAGGGGACGCGGCAACGGCATTGGCTTCCATTGTCGCACTGACAAGGCAACTGGGTTTTGACCTGACGCCCATGGGGCCGTCGACGATCGCTGTGCACGCGGCGCCGGTGCTGCTGGTTGAGCGCCGCGTGGACCTTGCTGGATTTGTCGAAGATCTGCTGGACCGAGCCGGTGCATTACACGAAGCCGACGACGAAACGGCCTTGCGCGATGTGCTGGACATGATGGCCTGTAAGGCGGCGATCAAGGCCGGCGATCGGCTGACGGAGCGAGAGTTGCAGGATCTGCTGCAGCAGCGCGAGGCCATCGAGCGATCGTCCAACTGCCCCCATGGTCGGCCCACCTCGATGCGACTGACACTGGACGACCTCGAGCAGCGGTTCGGGCGTCGATAGCCCGTCAGCCGCCGCTGATCGGTGGCACGAGGACCAGCGTCATGCCGTCGACAAGTGCGTCGCTGCGTTGCAGGTATCGGTCATCGGTGGCCACCGCGACAGCGCCACCCAAGGCGCTGATGGCTTCAAACTGTTTAGCCAGCGCATCCAGAAGTGCGCCCGCATCGGCATTGCAGGTCACCGTGATCGGTGTGGCTGACACACGGTCACGCAACTGACCCAAACACTGCACGGTTACCGTGACGCTCATGTGCGCAGTACGGACACCGGCGTGCCCGCCTTCACTGTCTCATCACCTTTGGGCAGACGGATGATGGCGTTCATGCCGGCACAATGGGCGAGGTCGCCCGAGCCCTGCCAGGGACCCACATGCAGTGCGCCGTCGCGCTCTGTGGCAACGCGTAGCAACTCTCGTCGGGCGTTGGGTTGGACATCGTTGGCCAGTGGCATGGACGTCCACTGAGGCGGCGACTGGCCCAGCAGAGCAGCAGTGATCTGGCCGAGTAGAAGGATGCCCATGATCAACGCCGCAACTGGATTGCCCGGCAGGCACACCACCGGGGTGCCATGCAGTCGTCCAAGTCGAATCGGTTTGCCCGGCTTGACCGCGGTGCCGATGAGCGTCCATTCGATGCCCAGTGCCTCAAGTGCTTCCGGAATGAAGTCACGTTCGCCCGCGCTGATCCCTCCGGTGGTGACGAGAAGGGTCGAGTCATGATCCTGCTGCAGCATCGCGATAGTGGCATTGAGATCATCCGGCAGGTGTCGATGGTTGCAGGAGCCAATGCGTCGTTCCAAGATCGAACACACCATGGGGCCGTTGCTGTTGCGAATCTGGTGGGGCAGGGGCGTTGCGTCGACCGGAACGACTTCGTCGCCGCTGGTGAAGATCCAAGCAAGGGCAGATTGCGGCGGGGTCGCTGCGTGCATGCCGCATGCAGCCATCAAACCGATCTCGGCGGGTCCGAGCGCCGATCCAGCAGGAACCAGCGTGTCACCTGCGCTGGCATCACTGGCACGGCAATGCACGTTGGCACCGCGGTTCGGCAGGCTGCCGAAGTGGACGGCGTCTCCGTCACGGTGTGTGCGCTCATGGGGGATGACGGTGTCCAGCCCTGCCGGGACGGGTGCGCCGGTTGCGATGGAAACACAGGAACCCGCGGGGACCGTGACGACGTCGCGTTGCCCCGCATCGATGCGGCCGACGCAGGGCATGGTGTTTGCCCATGCACCGTGCCGAAGGGCATAACCGTCCATGGTTGATCGATCAAACGGTGGCAGGTCGCGGTCGGCGATGACTGGTTCGTTCAGCGTGTCATGCTCCGCCGCACAAGCCTTGCCAACGTCGAGATGCAGTGGTTGTTGCACAAGCGCAGTGGCGGCGTCAAGCAGTGCGTCAAGGGTGACCATGGTCGCCGTCATGTGGCCTTGTCTTGCTGCAGCACAAGTGGCACGTGTGGCTCACCGGTAGCCAATGCCTGTTCGATGTACCTGCGGCACATACCGCAGGAGCCCGAGCACCCGAATGTGTCTCGGACGTCATCGACGGTTGTGTTTGAACGATCCGCAGCCCACGCCAGCAGTTGCACAAAGCTGACATCGTGACACACGCACTTCTCGACCATGACAATACGCTTCATGCAGCGAGCACTATCGCGGGTCGTAGGCCGACGCGTCGTCTGACAGGAAGCCGTTGTGGGGAAAGCCCAGTTGATCCACAATCCAGCCGGGCAGAGCGTCGGCATGCATGCCCTTGAAGGGCTGTCGCACCGTTATGACGGAGCCGTCCACACGGGCAACATTCGAGCCGTTGGGAAAGGCCTGACTGCCGGCGTAGGCGATGTCGTACTGTGGGCCGACATTCTCCGGCGAGCGCATGAACTTGTTCACGCCATCACGCCGTCCACCGACACCGAACAGGGCGGTCTCCGCACGACGACGGCATTGCGACAGCCGCAGATGGGTTTCGCCATCGAGGTTGTCCTTTGGGGCCAGCAGATCCCAGGCGCCAAGTCCGTCGTCGTCGGGCGAAGGCGTTCGTGACTCCGCTGCGATGAAGGCGACGTTGTAGTTGTAGCCGGTGACCGGATCGCCGTCCCACGATGGCCCCACGCCGATGGCAGTGGGGCAGTCGAGCACCCCAAGGGCATTGACACCGCTGACGTGCGACCACAAGAGCCCTGGACGCACCGTACCGCTGGGCAAGTGGTTCCAGTCCCAGGCGCGCACGTCTCCGCTGAGGCAATCGCGGTCGTTGCCATGCAGCAGTCCCGGCGGGAAGGCGCCCTCATGTTCCGTGGCCCAACTCATGGCGCCCAGACTCATCTGCCGCAGGTGGGACATGCAGGTGGCGCGCAGTGCAGCGCTCTGGGCGCTGGAAGCCAGCGGCAGGATGATGCTTGCAAGTACCGCGATGATCGCGATCACGACAAGCACTTCGACCATGGTGAAGGCCCGTCGGATCATGGCCAGGTCTCAAGCACGATGAGCAGGTCGCTGACGCCCACGACGCCGTCGAAGTCTCGATCGGCCAGCAGCACGCCTGTGGCGCCGAACTGACCGACGATCGCCAGGACATCGTCCACGGTGATGACGTGATCCCCGTTGGCGTCACCCCAACGACCGACATCTACGACAGCGTCGATTTCCGGGGCGACAAAGGCGTCGTCTGGCACGGTGATGCGTACAAAGGAGATCGAGGACAGTGAGACATCGGCAAGATCAATGCCAGTGCCGCCGCCGCTGCCGCCGTACACCTGCACGATGGCATCGTATGGCTGCCCAATGATGCCGGTGAGTTGGGCAGTCGGGTCGATCGGGCGGATGACATCGGCAGGCTGTGTGCCGGGCGTGTCGTCGTAGGGGCCCGCATCCAGCCAGCCGAGAGTTGGCCAGGGGGCGTCGGCTTCCACGTCCACGAGGTGCCACTGCACTCCGTCGGCGCTTACTTCCACGATGCCTCCGTCGGCGCCGAAGATTCCCGAGCAGATGCCCGCGGGGTAGGCGCCGTCAGTCAGGCCTGTGTTGCCGAACAGCAGCAGATCAATGCCAAAGGGATTGTCGGGGTCGTCTTGGACGGGTGTATCGAACCCCAGCACCAGCGTGCCGCCCACGCCCAGTGACAGGACTTCATCCACGCCCCAGGCGGGAGAGAAGGGTGAGACCACTGAGGACACCGTGGAGGCTTCGCCGGTGAGGCGTTCGGGAGGACCCAGACAGACTGTTGGGTTGTCGTAGCCAGGCGACCCACCCATGCCCGGCACATGCAGTACGACCACATCGGCCCAAGGATCGGCGGTCAGCATCAGGAGTGTCAGCAACATCACAGGCATGGGCATGGCACTATTCGGGGTCCTAAGGCGACGGGTTCCACGGCGCGAGTTTCCAAGGAGAGGCCCCAGAGGGGCGGGGAAGGGCGGCGGGTATGAGCCGCAACGGGGCGGGGGCGGGCGGGTGTACTTGCGGGAGCGAACTGGGGTCTGTTGGGGTCGCCTGAGGGCCACCGTGCCGTGCCGGGGGGAGTATAGTGACCATCTCATGCATCTCAGCCCTGCGCGGGTGCTGTGACTGACCTGTTTTGACACCTTGTGTGGCTGTGGGGGGCCACCATTTGGGAGACTGTCTCGAATGCGATTCGCCCATCGTCTCGGCCTTGGAGCTCTGGTTGTTGCCCTTCTTGTGTGGCCTGCAAAGGCCGCCGATTCCGTGCAACTGCTGGACGACTTCGTGCATTACAGCCTTACGGCGCAGGTTGATCTGGCTGCGGCCAGTGGTCAATCACTCCTCGACAGCGGCATCACCGACGCCCAACTTGCCAACATCGTCGACGACGATCCCAACTTGCGCAATCGACTTGTTCGTGCCTTGCGTTGGAGTCGTGAAGTGTCCAAGCTCGAAGAGCTTGCCGGACAGATTGAAGTGCGTGTTGAGATCGGTCGTCTTGATCAAGCGCGGGATGAAACGCGAATTGAAGAGGCCATCACCATGCTTGGTGGCACGCGACGTGAGCGCCAACTGGGTGCTGGCCGGATGCTTGCTGCAGGCGAGCATGCTGTTCCCGCCATGGTGCGTGCGTTGGACAGCAGCGATCTCCCCTCCAACATTCGTTTGGAACTCGTGCGACTGCTTCCAGGCATTGGTCGCGAGGCCGTGACGCCGCTGGCAACAGCGCTGCCGCACTTGCCGCCGGACCAGCAGGTCATGGTGGCGGATGCGCTGGCCGAAATCGGATACGCGCATGCCAGGCATGCATTGCTTGCACTGCACAATGACGATTCCGCAACAGATGTCACCAAGACCGCGGCCACGAATGCAATGCATCGTCTGGGCGTAAGTGATCCTTCGTCAGTGAAGTTGGCGTCGGTACACACGACGCTTGCTCGTGAATACCTGTCTCAACTCGAGCATCTTCGTGCGCGAGCGGTACGTGTACGGTCTCAGGACGGCACACTGACTAAGCACAATGTGTGGAACTGGGATCCAACCATCGGCTTGGTGACCGTGACTGTGCCGGAGGCATTGTTCTTTCCGGTGATGGCCGCCCGTCATGCTCATGCCGCGAAGTCACTGACACCCGATGATCGACATGCGTTGGCTACCTTCGTGGCCGCCAATCTGCGATTGGCGCATCGCATGGGCGATGAGGATCTCACGGCGGTTCTGCCTGAGTTGGATCGTTCTCCTGCCTTCTACGCCACCGTACACGGGCCCGATGTGGCTCGTGACGTGCTGGCGATGGCCATGGATCAACAGGATGTCGAGCTTTCACTCGACGCGTTGAAGGCTATGGGCCGCGTTGCAGGCGCAGACGACCTTCTGGGCGGCGGTGATCGCGAGCCACTCGTTGAGGCACTGGTCTTTGACGATGCACGCGTGCGGTATGAAGCAGCGTTGGTTGCCGCAGGGGCTATGCCGTCGGGCGCCTTTGCCGGTTCTGAACGTGTCGTACCGTTGCTGGGTCGGGCCGCACTGGGTGGTGCTGGTCGTCTTGCAGCAGTCGCGTCGGCCAATGAGGCAGGACGCCACAGTGCCGTCAATGCGCTGGAGGCTGCCGGCTACCGCGTCATCGCGGTGGGCAAGGGACTTGACGACACACTGCCGGAAGGCAATGCGCTGGATCTAGTCTGGGTAGAGCTTGGTCCGCCCCACAGTGGTGGTGCCGAATACGCAGCACCGCTTCTTGAGTCGCTGGGCCTGCCGATTCTGCTTGTTCTTCCCGAGGCGGACCTCGTTCGAGCTCGCCCGACGTTGGAGCAGGTACCGGGTCTGACGTTGATGCAACAGGGCACATCTGCGGAAGGCGCAGCGGCCATTTTGGCAAAGATCACTGAACGTGACTCGCTGGGCGCTTCCGACCGCCGCTTGTTTGCCGCTCGAGCCTTGGCCATGCTCCGCAACTTGGCTGCGAACACGCCTGGTGGACTGAGTGCATCTGACGCCCTTGGCCCCTTGGCACAGCTGGTGCAGCATGGTGAGGGTGGTCAACGCATGCTTGCCGGCGAAGTACTGGGTTCCATGGACAGTGCGGACGCTCAGCGTGCATTGCTCGATTCCGCGCTCTCGCCTGCCGCAGGCGAGGATCAGGATCGGCTGCTGGATCTCGCTGCCGGAAGCGTGCGTCGCTTTGGCGACTTCTCCACAAGGCGTCAGCGTGCGGATCTTGCCGCGCTCCTCAAGCAGGCGCAGGGTGCTCAGGCAGAGGCCGCTGCCCGTCTGCAGGGTTCGCTCTCTCGAAAGACGTCGCAGTACGAAGCAGTCGTTCAGCCCTGATCGATCGTCCCCTGTTCGGTGCGGGGTCTGGGTGGTATCCTCCGCCCTTGACCGCACACGTGCGGGAGCACGCCACCCTAGCTCAGTTGGCAGAGCGGAGCTTTCGTAAAGCTCAGGTCACCGGTTCGAGTCCGGTGGGTGGCTTTCACGGCGAACCTCGGCAAGAGGTTCGTGCACAAGGAGGCATCGCATGTTCTTGAAGTTGTCCACTTTCACCGTGCTATGTTCGCTTGTCCTGATGCCCTCTGTGGCGGCAGCACAGGATACCGCTGCGTCAGAGCGAGGCGAATCTGCACCGGTCACGACACCTGCAGACACGCAGACTCCTGAAATGACGGCCTTGGACGTCATCGACCGCTACATCGAAGTCACGGGTGGCCGATCGAACTGGGCTGCGTTGACGAGCATTCGGGGGATTGGTCGCATTCAGATGTCCGCTCTGCCTATCGAGGGGCGATTCAACGTCGAGCAGACTTGCAACGGTTATCGCATGTCAGTGGACATGTTCCAGTTGACCGACCAGGCCGAGACGCACGTGGCGCATCAGGTGACTGTTCGCAATGGGGATCAGACTTGGCGCATCCAGAAGGATGGGCCTGCTCAGCCGTTGCCCGCCGTGGCGCATGCCGACTTGGTGCGCAAGCAGTCGTTTAATCCGCTGCTCGATGCCAAGACCAGATACTCCAGCATCACCCTGCAAGGGACGGAGTTGGTCGAAGACGCACCGTGCTGGAAGATCGGGCTCAATCCCGTTGATCAAAGCGCGCCTTTAGAGGTGCGGTGGTTCGACGTGGCCGAGGGGCTGCAGCGAAAGTTTGCCGAGACGCCTCGCGGTGGAGGCTTGACTGCAGAGGTGTTCCTGTCGGACTATCGACAGGTGGGCACGGTCAAGCTGCACTACAAGATGCGCATTGTTTCGGTGGGCGCTTCAGTGGAACGTAGCTTTGATGCCATGCAGACAAATGTCACGATTGATGATTGTCTGTTCGAGGCACCTGCGACGCCCTGACCTGCGGACTGTGCAGGGGGTGTCTGGGGGCTCAGCAGAGTCCGAACCAAGCGAACACCAGCAGGAGATCCTCGACTGCGACTTCGCCGTCGCCGTCCAGATCCCACTGTTCATGGCCCAGTTCGCCCCAGTGGGAGATGATGGCCAGTACGTCATCGGTTGTCACCAGTCCATCACCCGTGGCATCGCCCGGGCAGCCGCACATGACGTCATCGCACTGGACGCCTTCGCCTTGCCATTCGCCATCGGCGATCAGACAGGAGTTGGGGGTGGACGGGAAGCAGTCATCGCCGCTGCAGCACGCGCCAACGGGGTCGGCACAGTCGATGTCTTCGCAGGACGTACCTACCGAGAAGAACGTGCCGGCGAAGAGTTCGCAGTCGAATCCCGTCATGTAGAAGCATGTGTCGTCAATGCAGCAGGCGCCCGAGTCGCTCGGACTGGAGCAGTCGATCTGTCCGCAACTGATGCCGGGATAGAAGGCGCCCCCCACGGAACCGCAGCCGTTGCCTGTTGCCTCCACGCAGGTCAAGTCAGGCATGCAGCAGGCGCCGGGCACATTGCCTGTGTTGGTGAGGCTCAAGTGCAACACGCCGCTTCCTGAAGCACCCTGCCATCCGCCCATGCGGATCCAGTAGGTCTCTCCAAACGTGACGTCGAGCTTCGGAATGTAGGAGTAGTAGGCCTGGCAGCCAGACAGTCCGTTGCCGTCGCCGTTGCAGTCGATCTGCGTCAACGATGCGCAGTCGTCGCCCTGGTACACAACCATGGACGTGTCGTATGAGTTATTCACGCAAGTGTCCAGCGAGAGGATGCCGTAGCCGGTTGATTCGTACCTGAACCAGAGGTCCGGGCTGTCCTCCCAGTCCAGGTAGGTTCCGGTGCATTGAGACTCACTTGGTGGCGGGTAACTGCTCTGGGTGGCGCTATTCGTGTTGAACGGGTTGTTGCCCAGAACGGCGGTGAAGGCGTCTTCGCAGGTATCGCCGGGGGTTCCGCTGCCACCCTCACAGACCACGGAGGAGCAGGTTGTGTCCACACCTTGCCACTCGCCATCCTGCGTGGTGCATTGTGACTGCGTTTGGTTGTCCATGCAGTCTTCGCCGACACAGCAGGCACCGTAGTCCGGGCCGCACTCCACTTGTTCGTCTGTACATTCGACGCCGTACCCATAGAAGAAGCCGCCCAGTGTCTGGCAGTCTGTCTGGGAGCCCACGAAGCACGCGTCGAACGCGCAGCAGGCCCCGAGAAAGTCATCACAGTCGAAGTTTGCGCAGATAGATCCGTCGCCGGCGTACTTGCCGCTCTGTTCGGAACATGCGGACGCCGAGATCTGGTTGCAGTTGCTGCCGATACAGCAGGCGCCGGTGAAGTCCATGCAGTTCACGTCGGCGCAGGTCGTGTCCGCGCCCGCGAAGATACCGCCCATGTCCAGGCAGTCCGCGAGAGTACCTTCGCTGCAGGTTCCGAAGTCGTCGCAGCAGGCTCCGGGAATCGTGCCTGCGCCGGGCGTAATGAACAATTCGCCTTCGCCCGTGGCGCCGTTCCAACCGCCGAGTCGAATGTAATAGGTCTGCCCCGGGGTCACGGGGAGGTCTGGGATGTTCGAGTAGTAGGCCTGACAGCCCGAAAGTCCACTGCCGTCGCCGCTGCAGGCGTATTGCACCAGAGAGTTACAGTCGTCGCCTTCGTAGATCACCAGGGACGTGTCATAGGAACCGCTCAGGCACGTGTCGAGGTTGATCTCTTCGACATCCGGCACGAACACGAACCAGCGGTCCGGGCTGTTGCCCCAGTCGAGAAACTGATCCGGACAATCCTCACTGGGTGCGGGGAAGCTGCTCTGTGTTGCGGTGCTGGTGTTGAAGTAATTGCTGCCCCAAACGGCCTGCTCGGCACCCTCACATGTATCGCCGCCGCTGCCCGCAAGGGCGGCACCGGCGCAGACTGATATGGCCAAAACGCTGACGAAATTGTGGGGCATGGATCTCTCTCTCTCCTTGATCCTACCCCGCCAGCGAGAAGGTGCAAGTAAGGGATGAATGACAGCACAGAGAAGCAGATTGGCACCCTAAAAAGACCGCAGGCACCGGTCGAAACCGGTGCCTGCGGGGTTGGAACCCTTTTCAGGGTGCATCAATCAGATCAGCATCCGCCGAACCAACTGATGACCTGGAGGAGGTCGTCGACATTGACTATGCCGTCATTGTTGACATCAGCGGGGCCTGAACCACCACCGAAGTTGCCAATGATTGCAAGGATGTCATCGACATCGGAGACACCGTCTCCGTTGGCATCACCTGGGCACTGGTTCTCACACTCGTCCGGGATACCGTTCCCGTTGTCGTCTGAGGAACTGCCGTTGGCGATGTCACAGTTGTCGTTGACACCGTTCTCATTGCAGTCATCCCAAGCCACGTAACCAACCTCGAGATAGGCACCATCATTGAAGAGTGAGCCATCGGGGTTGCGTCCCTGCACGAGACCTTCGAAGGAGATGGTGTCCGTAGTACTGCCAGCCGTGAGGCGGGCGATACGAACGGCGTACACGGTCGAGCAGTCATCCATTGTGACCATCTCGGGCGCACCCTGTCCATCGGTGGGCAGGATGAACCAGGTGCCGTTGTCGACAACCACGTCGCCACCATTCTCGAAATCGTCAAAATCGATTCCGATGTTCTGCAGTGCATTCTCACCGTACGGGTTACCCGTCGAATCGATTGCACCAATGGTGACGCGACTGTCCCATTCGAGGTTGGGCTCAATGTCGTAGAACGCAGGGTTGACATCCATGGACGTCGGACCGCCATAAGGGTTCTGGTAGAAGTCACCACTGCAGGCGAGCATCTTGTTCGTGGCGCCCGTTCCGGCAACCGCGTCAAGACGTCCGCCGTCGCCCACGATGATAAAGAGATCAGTCGTGTACGAATCCGGTGCACCAGAGACAAGGCCACCACCGACGGTGCGGGATGCCATGGGCATGCCCACTTCGCCGCCACCGCAGTCGGCATCGCCACAACTGGTGCCGTCACCGTTGTAATCGCCACCGAAGACAGCGCAATCGCCGGCAGTCTGTACGGAGCAGTCCTCGCCGATGCAGCATGCACCGGTCGGATCACTACCACCGCAGTCGACACTGCCGCAGTTGCTGCCGTCGCCGTGATACTCGCCACCCATGCCGGCACAGTCGCCGGAGGTCTGGATCGAGCACGCTTCGTTCATGCAGCACGCGCCAGTCGGGTCACCACCGCCACCGAACGTGACGTTCAGTGTGCCCGTGCCAGCAGCAGCCAGCCATCCACCGATGCGGATGTAGTAGGTCTGGCCTGACGTGACATAGGTACCGCCGATGTAGGACGAGTAGGTCTGACAGCCCGAGAGGGTCGTGTCATCACCGTTGCAGGCGATCTGCACAAGCGAACTGCAGTTGTCACCCTGATAGAGCACCAGTGAGGTGTCGTAGGAGGCCGCATCGCACGTGTCGATGGTCAGTTCGCCGTCGCCCGTTGCGGTCCACTTGAACCAACGGTCTTGGCTGCCCGTCCAGTCGAGATACGTGCCTTCGCACTGCGAATCATCAGGCTCACCGTAACCGCTGTCGGTCGCGGTGGACGTGTCGAACGCATGGCTGCCCGTGCCGATGGCATTGGCAGTTTCACACACATCGCCGGCATCCGCATCACAGGGGCCGGTGGAGCAGGATGTGCCTTCACCGACGAACGAGCCGCCGAGATCAGCACAGCTGCTTGCATCGCTGTCGACGCAGTCGACACCGAGGCAGCATGCACCTTCCGGAGCGCCACCGCAGGGCCAACCATTACAGTTGGTGCCATCGCCGAGATAACTGCCGCCACTGGCGTCACAGTCGGCCTGAGTGCTTGTTGAGCAGTCCGTACCCATGCAACAACCACCGTAGGGGTCGCCGCCGCCGTTCATGCCCACAAGCGTGAGCGTGCCGTCGAAGTAGTCGGCAGCGGAGCCGGCGCTGTAGCCGTCGGCGAACTGGACAGTCCAAGCGCCTCCGCCTTCAACGCCATAGCCCGCCAGTGAGAAACTGTGGGTGTAGGTGCCGCTGGAAGACGAGTCCCAACTGCTCGGGAAGTCGCCAGCCGAGGAGTAGCCGAAGGACAGGTCGTATCCGCCCCACTCGACCGCTCCACCATTGGGGTCGATGAAACCGATGAGCAGGTCACCTGCCCACGTGGCGCCACCAGAGTTGGTGAAGTCCAACGAAATGTTCGCATCGCCCAGTGTGCCAGTCATGTCGACGTTGTAGTCAACCTGATTGCCACCGGGTCCGGCAACTTCGAAGGCGATATCAATATCGGCCATCGAAGTTGACGCTAATGCGACCGACGCAAGGCCAGCCGTAGTAAGCAAAAACTTATTCATGTCTACTCCTCGTAGTGGTCCGGCGATGCGAACCGATCTTTCAACCGCCGACGTAAAGCACATGGAGAACCCCTCCACAACGCGCGCAAACGACTGTCGGTGGCGTACCTGTAAGTTGTTGGAGGTTCCTTCTCTTCCAACGTCCTAGTGGGCCGCCAACGGTGGCGACCTCCTCATCCAACTGAATATAGGGCGTTATGGGCCATAGGCAAGCCCCGATTCCACTCGAAGTGCCCATTCTCGCTACCTTTGCACGCATGACCGAACTGCTCCTGGCCCCCCTCCTGTCCACCCTTGTGACGCCTGGAAACCCATGGTGGGAGGTCTTTGGCCGCCTGCATCCACTGTTGCTGCACTTTCCGATTGCCTTGATTGTGCTTGGGGCACTCTGGGCGGCGGTTTTGCGGTTGCTCGGGCACCGCGACCTCACCAGTTCCGTGGTCACATTCTGCCTCTGGGGGGGGCTGGCCGGTGCGTCTTTGGCGGCGTGGGCCGGTTGGACCTTGGCGGACTATCAGCAGGAAAGTGGCAATCTGGTCGATTTGCACCGTTGGTTTTCCGTTGCAGTCGTCGTGACGATGGTGCTGGCAGCCGTATGCGATCTGCTTCGGCGCTCTGAGCGGTGGCCTTGGGCCGCCGGTGCCCGACTGATTGCCCTGCTGGTGTCGGCGGTACTCGTGTCCATCACTGGACACTTCGGGGCAGAGATGAAGTGGGGCGTTGGCTGGGTGCTGGCACCGTTGGAGACCGCGGACTCCACCTCGGAGCACCCGCCCGTTGCGGAAGCGGCATCATCGACTGATGCTGGACCCGGAGCAACTTCAGCCGTCACTGCCGAAGGTGGCGACAACGCTGAACGTGGACAGGACGCTTCCGAAGCAGGGCCGCAGACTGGAGCAACACCGATCGACGCAGTTGCAGGCGAAGCGCCCAAGGGTGTTACCTGGGCGCAGGTTGAGCCTCTCTTGGAGGCGCACTGTGCGCGATGTCACGGACCCGATCGTCAAAAGGCCGGCCTTCAACTGGTGCCGTACACGACGCTCTTCCCCGCTGATGAGGCGTTGTGGGTGGTGACGCCGTTCAAGCCGCAGTCCAGCGAGTTGTTCCGTCGCCTGTCGCTGCCCATGGATGATGTTGATGTCATGCCGCCAGATGATGACGGCATGTCGCCGCAGTCGCAGGCGTTGATCAAGGCATGGATCGTTGCCGGTGCGCCAGGGCCGGACGGGCATGGGCTGAGTACTCCGGCGGCGCCATCGGGCGGATCCGACGATTCGGCTGAAAAGGCATCGACGCCGGTCTCTCCGGATTCAGGCCAGCGTGCCAATCCCGGTGATGTGCTCCCGAGGGCCATGGATGCAGCGGCTGCTGGAGTGGCTATCAATGCCCTTCGGGGGCGCGGGATCACGGTGCGTCCGTTGCACGTGGGCTCCCCGTGGCTGGAGGTCAGTTGTGCTCGAGTCGAGCCAATGGTCGGCGATGTGGATTTGAAACCGCTGGCCGCACTGGCTCCGGTGGTGTGGTCGATCGATGCCTCCCGCAGCGGTCTGACGGACGCCGGTGTAATGGCAATCGCTTCCTGTATGCAACTGCGTTCCCTGCGTTTGGATCACACCGCCGTCGGTACGGCTGGCGTGATTCAGATCTCCGGGCTTGAGCAGCTTGAAGTGCTGAACCTCTTCGGGACACCCGTCGATGATGCTGCATTGGCGACTATCGAGGGTTTGGTGGCCCTAAAGGCGGTCTATCTGGGCGATACGGCCGTGTCGGCATCGGGTCTTGACCAGTTGCGCACTGCACGCGAAGCTCTGGCCGTGCATGGCAACGCGTCCCTGCCATCACCGGAGGTTGAGGACGAGAAGAAGGACACCGAGGGGGGCGGCGAGCAAGATGAAGAAGATGCGACTGACAAGGAGGACAAGGCGTAATGCGTAGACGGAGCATAGTGCTGCTTGCGACCTGCATGCTGTTGTCCAGCTGTCAACTCAGTGAGCCAACGCTAGTACAGCCGGAGCGTCGCCGTCATGGGCTGCGCGAAGTTGAGGCAGCGCAGCGGGATGTGGATCGACAGTTGCTTCAGCATCAGCGGGACCTGAAAGCCGCACGGCGTGCGGCGCTTCGAGACTCCGACAATTGACCACCCGCCTGTCGATTGAGACGCAGGGCAAGGGGTTGGTCGAGTGCACATCGGCCGTCGACGAGGCTGTTCGGGAAACCGGGGTCCAGCACGGTGTGTGCGTCGTATTCGTACAACACACGAGTGCGAGTTTGACCATTCAAGAGAACGCAGACCCCTCCGCCCGTCGAGATGTCGAGGCCTGGCTGGAACGCACGGTGCGTGAAGACGATCCCGCCTGGACGCATGTGGATGAAGGGCCCGACGACATGCCGTCGCACATTCGCGCCATGCTTACGGATGTGTCCTTGAGCATTCCCATCGTGGACGGAATGCTGGCCTTGGGCACATGGCAGGGCATCTTTCTCTGCGAGCATCGACGCCGCGGGTACACGCGATCGGTGTTGGTGACGGTGGTTCCAGCTGCAGACTGAAGTCGCACAACAGATGATGCAGGCACGAAAAACAACGCACGGCGCCCGTATATATGGACGTCCTGCGGGTAGCAGTCGTCTGGATGCGTCGGCGACTCAGAGTCGATCGACCAGGTCGTGCAGGTCTTGTATCAGGGCGTTTCGGGCATGTGGCTCGAGCGTATCCAGCACCGAAAGTTGATCGATGATTCGGTCTCGGACGGTGCCTCTGCGAGGGGATACCACGCGATAGGAGGTTGGAGGCAGCGATGCCACAGCCTTCTGCACCTTCGCGCTGTTACGGCTTCCGGCGGCAAGGATAGCCTTGGATCGACGTCCACGACTGACCTGAATGCCAGCTGTCTTGAATGCCTTGTTGATGGTGACCAGCGAGCAACCGAGTTGCTTGGCGATTTCACCTTGGCTCTTGCCCTCTTCCTTGTAGAGACGCCGCAAGAGTGAGCCGTCGTGCCATAGTCGAGGCTTCTCGGTGCGGTCTCGCGAGGTAGGGAGTCGTTTCAGGACCCGAGTTTTGCCCTTGGTCCGCTCTTTCCTAGACATGTTGAGTTGCTCTGGCGACAGGTGCACCGTGTTCAATCGGTCGCCTTCCACTTGATGTTGCACCCCACTGACGGCACCTGCTCGTCAAAAATGGGACCTCCGGAAAGAAGTTGGTCGATGGCTTTTCGCACATCTCGCCCTGTCACCGGGACATCCGAACCGGGGCGTGCATCATCGAGTTGCCCGCGATACACAAGCTTTCCATTGGAGTCATGGAGAAAGAAATCGGGTGTGCAGGCGGCGTCGAATGCTTTCGCGACGTCCTGCGATTCGTCATACAGATACGGATAGTTCAGTCCATAGCGTGTGCTGAACTGCAGCATGTGCGTAGGGCCGTCATCCGGATGGGTGCTGACATCGTTGCTGCTGATTGCCACGATGCCAATGTCGGCGCCCGCATAGTCGCGGCCAAGGGCGGCCAGCTCTTCGGCGACATGCACGACGAACGGGCAGTGATTGCACATGAAGATGACAAGTGTCCCAGCGGTGCCGGCGCATACCTCGGAGGTGTGCTCGACACCACTGCCATCGGGCAGCGCGAACGCAGGCAATTGCGTTCCCAGAGGCACCATTGTTGAAGGTATTCGGCCCATGATTGAATCCACGACTATAAGGCGTGGAGCTCTCGAGTGTGCAGTGCAGACGCTTTGGCGGTGGTACCATGAATCGCTTTCCAGCCCGGATCCGTCACAACACCTTCAACGAGTGCAGTCCTATGAAGATCCACGAATATCAGGCCCGAGACCTCCTTCGCAATGGAGGTGTCCCTGTGCCCGGTGGCGACATGGTGACCACGATCGATGGCGTAACACAGACGGCCAAGAGGCTGTTTGATGAAGGTGCATCCATTGTCGTGGTCAAAGCCCAGGTGCATGCCGGCGGGCGTGGCAAGGCTGGATTCGTCAAGGTCGTTTCAAGTGTTGAGGCGGCCACCGACGCAGCATCCTTCATGCTCGGCAACGCGATGGTGTCCCCGCAGACACCGCCGGAGGGCCTCACGGTCACACAACTGCTCGTGGCCGAAGGCGTGGATATCGAACGAGAATTGTATGTCGCAATAACAACTGATCGCATGCGTCGAACGAATACGTTGATCGCCTCGGCTGAAGGCGGCGTTGAAATTGAACAGGTGGCCCATGCGCGTCCGGAGGCCATCCTGACAGTGCCCATGCATCCGTTGGACGGACTCCGTCCGTTTCAGGCGACGGACCTTGCATTCAAGTTGGGGCTCAAAGGGAAGCAGGTGCGCCAGTTCACGACCATTTGCCTGCGGTTGGCGAAGGTGTTTCTGGAGTCTGATGCATCGCTTGCGGAACTCAATCCGCTGGTCATCACACCGCCGAGCGAAGGGTATCCCGACGGGCAGGTTGTGGCGATTGACGCCAAGTTCAACTTCGATGACAACGCGATGTATCGGCAAAAGGCGATTGCCGCGTGTTTCGACCCGACCGCAGAGGATCCAAATGAACTGCGCGCCAATGAAGTCGGCCTGTCGTTCGTAGCACTTGAAGGCAACATCGGTTGTCTTGTGAACGGGGCAGGGCTCGCCATGAGTACCATGGACATCATCAAGCTTCACGGCGGTGAGCCGGCGAACTTCCTTGACGTCGGTGGCGATGCAAGTCAAGAAGCGGTCACAGAAGCCTTCCGTATCATTCTGGGCGAGCCCGATTGCAAGGGTGTCTTGGTGAACATTTTCGGCGGCATCATGCAGTGCGATCGCATTGCACACGCCATCGTGGCCGCCGCGGAAGAGGTCGGCTTCACCGTGCCTCTGGTCGTGCGGTTGGAAGGCACCAACGTGGAGGCGGCGCGAGCCGTACTGGCAGAGGCTGCACAGCGTCTGCCCACCATGCAGGCGGCCACGGACATTGAGGACGCGGCAGCGAAAGTCTGCGCTGCAGTGCTGTAGCAGTTGTCTGCGCGCAACGTTCTTCTAAACAAAACGATACGAATACTTCCCAACAGGCTGTAGATGACGTCACGCTGCAGCGGTGGTCCCAGTACCCATCGCTCTGTTCGCGCTGTTGTTGCCGGTGGTCCTTGGGATGTGCTGTCGGGCGCGTCATGCTGTTGTGGACAACCGCGCTGGCGACGCACTGGGTCGTCCGCGGACGCTACCGTAGTGCCGTGGCTGGAATGGAAGTCAGCCTGACGCCCACCCTCGGGCAGGAACGGATTCACGCCATCGACGTCCTTCGCGGCGTTGCGGTGCTCGGGATTCTCATACTCAATATTCGAACGTTCGCCCTGCCGGGTGCCAGCTATTTCAATCCGACCATCGCGGGTATGGGGTCGATGCTGGACGAGTGGGTCTTCTGGATTGTCCAGTTGTTGGGCGACCAGAAGTTCATGTCGATCTTCTCCATGCTCTTCGGTGCAGGCATCGTGCTCATGGCCAATCGCGTACTGGCCAAGGGTGGAACGCCCGGTGGCGTGCATTACAAGCGCATGGCCTGGCTGTTGGTCATCGGTCTCATGCACGCCTATCTCGTGTGGTACGGGGACATCCTGGTGTCGTATGCGTTGTGCGGCATGTTGGTGTATCCGCTGCGGCGTCTGCCGATGTGGCTACAAGCCATGCTAGGCACGCTCTTGCTGTGTTTCGGGGCAGCGATCTGGGCTGGACTGGGTTGGAGCATGCAGTTCATGCCTCCGGAGGAGTTCGTGACGCTGAAGGCGCAACTGGTTTCGCCCACGGCACAGATGCTCGAAGACGAGGCCGCGATCAAACTGGGAACCTGGCTGGAGCAGTTCCCGCATCGCGCAGAAGAAGCATTGACGGTGCAGACCTTCGTGCTGCTGGCGTACTCGGCATGGCGCGTCTGCGGGCTCATGCTGCTGGGCATGGCTCTCTTTCGATGGGGTGTCTTCAGCGCCAAGCGATCGACCGGGTTCTACTGCACGCTCGTCGTGCTCGGAGGCGTCACCGGCGTGGCGATGTCGAACTGGACATTGGAACTCAACGAGGCCGTCCAGTGGGGAAGCGTTGACATTCTGTTCATCAACAGCGTGCCGGCCTACTTTGGTGGCGTGCTGACCGCGATGGCCTGGGTCGGCCTGATCATGGCAGTGTGCAAGTCGGGCGTCGGTGCCATCGGCAGGCTGTTTGCCAATGCCGGACGCATGGCGCTGACCAATTACATTGCTCAATCACTGTTGTGTTCCGTGTTGTTCTACGGCTGGGGCCTTGGCCTGTACGGGCTGCTGAGTTACGCCGAACAATGGACGGTGATTCTGTCGATCTGGGTTTTAGAGTTGATCTGGTCGACCTGGTGGTTGTCGCGATTCCACTTTGGCCCATTGGAGTGGGTGTGGCGATCGCTGGTGTTGATGACGCCACAAAAGATGCGCAAGGAGGCGCCGTAAATGCCTGAAGTTGGACAAGTGCTTGAAGGCACGTCGGCGCTATGTACGGACGTGTATGTGAATCAGCGCATGGCATTGACCATGGACCTCCCCTCGCGGCGGGAGACCGTGCTTGATCTCTTTGATCGCGTTCGGAAGGAGTGTCCGGAACTTACGGCGCTGCGCCGATATGAAGGCGAGTATGCGCTGGAGTCCGAGGGTGATCCTCAGCGTGCCTCGTGGCTGTCATTGCGACGGACGTCGGTGGTCAGCGGTATGGTGAACCCGGTCGATTTGAGCGAGGCCTACGCCCTGCATCGCACGATTCTGCGCACCGCGCCGTACTTCCTGAGCATCACACCGCTCGATGTGGAGTGCATTGATCTTGTCTTCGGATTCGATCTGGATGGGCCTGGTAACCATGACGAAGCGGTCTTTGACACGTTTCTGGATCAATCCCCGTTTGCCGGTCTGCTGCGAGACGGCGATGAACTCTGCGACGTGCAACCCATGCTGGCCTTCAAACTTGACGGCGATCCCTTGACCACGGCCGTCGTCGAGATCCGCACCCGTCAGGTGCCGGGAACAGAACTGCGCAGCCGTTCGCCGGTCAGTGTGTACTTGACCGTACGGCGACGTGGCCCCTTTACGGAGTTGTCGCAGTTCGATGAGATCTTCGGCTCACTTGTGGGCTGGGCCGAGCGACTGGCAGAGGATCGGGTGCTGCCGCAGATCGTTGCTCCGCTGCACAGCAGACTGATCTGTGGTTGACTGGCTGCTCAACTGCTGAACATGCGCGCGACGTGCGCCACTTGCTCAACTTGACCGGTGATACAGGACAGCCGCAGCGCTTCACACAGCAAGGCAGCGTCGGTTCCGGGTTGCTCTGTCGACATGCCCTGCACAAGGCGCAGCAGATGCCATCGCGAAAGCGCACCGGCAGTGGCGTGCGCCTCTGATGGTGGAGCTTCCTGCGCGGCACCTTCAGGGTCGGTCCACGAAACGCCCTCGTCCGTCAGGATGATTCGGCCGCCTTCGCCAAGCACGGTAGCGCGGCGAATCCAGCTGCCGCCGCCATCACTCACGGTGATACTGGCCGTGCAGCCATTGGCAAAGCGCATCGTCGACGTCAAGTGACCGCAGATTTCAGAGCTGGGATCCGATGTCATGGCGGGACCGCTCTGCGCCGCGTATACCTCGTCTGGCATACCCGCGAGGTGCACAACCAGATCGGCGGCATCCACAAGCAGGGCGTGCAGTGACGCTTGGTGGTTGCCGGCCGTTGCTGAGACTTGAATGCAGTGCACGTCGCCGAGCAGTTCAATGCAGCCCGCGGCCGCGAGGAATGCAGGCCCACCGCGCAGCAGCGGAATGAAGTGGACCTGATTCGAGCCGTACAGATCCGGGCGAAAGCCCTCTACGAACGGGGCCGACGTGGCCACGGGTATCGACAGTGTGCCGGCCAGAGCCAAGATGTCTTCTTCAAGTGTTCGGGGAGCGGCCAACCAGACAAGGTCTACGCCTTCGGCCTGCAGGAGCTGTCGCACATCGTCGACGGGCGTGGCGTTGAATACCGCTGCGAGCCGATCACGTGCGGCGGGGTCGTCGCAGCCGATGACGGCGCAGGTCAACGCGTCTGAACCCAGCGCGCGTTCAAGTAACTGTTGTTGATCGGCAGATGCCCACACTGCACATTGCATGCCCTGAGTCTACATCGGCGGACGTCACCAAAGGCACACCCAAACGCACACGACCCCGCCGAAGCGGGGCCGTGCAGAGTGATCGTCCATGAACGTAAGCCGAATTCTGTGCCCTCCGCCGAAGCGAAGTGGGCGACCATTCATCTCGGACCCTCGTTGCCGAAGGCCTCTAGCTCGCGACCCGTTCTCATCCCGCGGACCACGGAGCGGTTCGCCGAGGCGGACCATGAGAACTGCTTGCGATTGCACGCGGTGGGGTTTGCCATGCCCCGACTGTCACCAGCCGGGCGGTGCGCTCTTACCGCACCCTTTCACCCTTACCTGCCCTGACCGAAGCCTGGACAGGCGGTTTACTTTCTGTGGCACTTTCCCTGACTCGACGATCATGAGCCGGTGGGCGTTACCCACCACCGTGTCCTGTCGTGTTCGGACTTTCCTCCACCGCCAAGGCGGCAGCGATCACCAGTTCACGGCAACAGTCTACTCGCTTCGGCTCTTGAGTTTCACGGAGAGGGTCTTGATCGCACCACCGCGATTGACCTTTAGCTTCACGGTGTCGCCAGGGGCGTGGGTACGCAGGACGGCCATCAAGTCTCGTCCACCGGTCAGCGTGGTGTCGTCCCACTTCAGCAGAATGTCACCCGCCTGCACGCCGCCGTCCGCTGCACTGGTTCCCGCTGTGACACTCTCCACCAGCACACCAGTCTCAATGTCGGCTCCGTAGCTGGGCATGATGCCCAGCCGAACGCTTGCACCTGTACGGCGTACAGGGCCCGCTGCAGTGGACTCGACAAAGGTCAGATTGGCATCTCGTACTGCAATGTCGCGAATGACGGCGTCGGCGAGTTCCACAATGCGCAGCCCACCTTCCGGGTCGACCGTCCAGGCTTGATCTTCAGGTCGGTGGTAATCGTCGTGCAGCCCGGTGAAGAAGAACAGCACAGGCATGCCGCCGTTGAAGAAGCTGGCGTGGTCGCTGGGTCCTGTACCGCCGCGTGAGGCCTGCACGGTCAACCCAGTGGGTTCCACTAGATCGGGGAGCATGGCGTCGAACTCTTCGGCCGTCCCGACACCGCTCAGCATGACCGTGTCGTTGCGCAGCCGTCCGACCATGTCGAGATTGATCATGGCGCTAACGCGATCCGTATCGATCGTCGGGTTATTCACGAAGAACCGCGAGCCGTGCAGGCCCGCCTCTTCACCGCTGAAGCCCATGAACATGATGTTCCGCCGGTCGCCCTCGTGATCCTGGGCCCAGTGCTGCAGTCGTTCAGCAAGCACGAGCACCGCGGCTGTGCCCGAGGCATTGTCATCGGCGCCAGGGTGAATGGCATGGACGCCTGGTGCGCGCGAACCGGTGTAGCCGTAGCCGATGTGGTCGTAGTGGCCGCCCACGATGACCCAGTCGTCAGTCAGATCACCACTGCCGGGAAGAACGCCTGCAATGTTGTGGGTGTGCAGTTCCTTGCGGCCCAGTTGTGTCTCCAGCGTGACGTTGAGCAGACTGGACAGTTCCTTCGTGCGAAGGTTGCCTTGATTGGCGCCCTGAATGAGTTGATCGAGTGACTGGCCCGCATGCTTGAACATGGCATCTGCCGCCGAGGCGGTCATGTGGACGATGGGCACGTCTGCTGTCCGGCCGAAGCCTCGGGTGGTGGACACACTTTCCAGCGTGTGTACACCATCGACGGCGTTCGGAGGCGTCACCAGAATCACTGCTTCGGCACCGCGATCAATGACGTTCGAGAACTTGGAGCGAATGCCGGAGTGTTGCGAGAAGCCGTCGTCTTTCCAGCGGCTGTGGCCTTCTTCATCAAGTGGTTCGTAGCGAAGCACGACAGCAATGCGGCCGTCGAGTGAGTCTTCTCCGTCGTCACTACCGAAACTCGAATAGCCGTCGGGTCCTTCATCAATGGAGTAGCCCACAAACGTCAGCGGAGCGGTTGTCGTTCCGGAGCCGCTGTTGGCCAGTGCGTTGAAGTCGGTGCCGCCAACGTACGCCTGCCGACCGACATGCATGGACTGATCTTTCAGCACCTGCTGTCGACCCAGACTGAAGGAGAACGGTTGAAGCCACTGATTAGCAGCAGAGTCATCGACCTGGAAGCCCGGCTCAAGACCGATGCGTTCCATGTGCCACTGGATGTAGTTCAGCGCAAGGGTGTCGCCGCGAGTGTCCGGTTGGCGGCCCTCGAACCAGGGATTCGCCAAGGTCTGCACATGCGCGTACCACAGGCGTCCGTCCGGATGCATGGCGCTGAGCACTTTCTGGGTGCTGCTGCGGTCTTCATCATCGGACGGGTCAAAGTCGCGAATGCCGCTGGTGGACTCGACGATCGTGCCTCCGCCGCCACGGAAGGTGGGGGCATGGTCGGTGTCCTGTGCAAGCGAAGCGCCGGCGATGGCGAAAATGGTCAGCGCGGTGATGCGAAGCAAGGGCATGATGGTCTTCTCTTCTGCAAGTTCCCACAGTTCAAATCTGAAGGGTGCCATCCTACTGTGCCTTGCCGATGCCGCTCAGGCACCCATGGCCAGCAGGACACCGGCAACGGTGGCTGCGGCATAGACACCTGCCATGAGGTCGTCCAACAGGACACCCCAGCCGCGGCCAAGGCGTTGCAGGGCATTCACCGGCTCGGGCTTCCAGATGTCGAATAGTCGAAAGGCAGCGAAGGCTCCGCCAAGGGCGATCAGGGCGTCAACGCCCGACGTCGGGGCATTGATGGGCAGCACCGTCAGCAGCACAATGGTCAATGCCATTCCAGCGGTTTCGTCAATCACGATTTGTCCCGGGTCTTCTGTGCCGAAGTGCGTCTGGGCCCACGGCGTGAGCCAAATGCAACAGACGGCCGCTACCACGGTCATGCAGGCCAATACAGGGACAAGTGCGTCTGGTCGGCAGGCACCGACAAGGCCCGCGACGAGGACCA